>Ga0105239_10000166_pt1 | contig 94743 bp, 88 predicted proteins | sample KBSC44metaG_FD_92761 | JGI IMG/M metagenome (GOLD analysis project Ga0105239, IMG submission 92761) | Corn rhizosphere microbial communities from Kellogg Biological Station, Michigan, USA - KBS C4-4 metaG | ecosystem: Host-associated > Plants > Roots > Rhizosphere > Soil | place: Michigan, USA... | reverse complement strand
TGCAGCTTTTACATTCACTTCAGGTTTAGCAGATGCAACTGTGTCTTTTGCTACCCTGTTCACCAAAATCTGCTTTTTGCTTTTACAGCTAAAAACCAGCAACAGGCAGCAAACAGCTATCAACTTTACCGAAGAGCGGGTTACCTGCCCGTTATTCAACGTATTTCTTTTCATTTATCTTTCGTTCCAAAAGCGGCGATTTACTGCCGGCATCCTTAGCTTTTTTCCAATAATCAACCGCACTGTCCACACTACCTAAGTAAAACAAAATATCGCCGTAATGTTCCATTTTGGTGGCGCTTTTATCTTTATCGTCTGCTAAAGCTTTTTCAATCCAGGTTTTTGCCCCCGCATAATCCTTCTGCCTGAATAATATCCAGGCGTAGGTATCCTCAAACGAGGCATTTTTGGGCTGCAGCTCATTGGAGTGTTTTGACATTTTTGCCGCTTTCTCCAAAGCTTCACCCCTTAACGACAAATAATAGGAATAATTATTCAGCGTGAAAGCATTATCCGGATTGTAGGTCAGGGCCTTATCATAGGCCTCATCCGAGTTTTTGTTATCCTTCAAATCATGATAACAATCGCCCAAAGCCGAAAAACTTTGCGAAAGTAAGTCCTTATCCTGAAGTTCTAATGAAGTTGCATTTTTTATATAATCCAGCGCTTTTTTATAGTCTTTCTTTTGCAGCCAGGCCACCCCTACCAAATAATTCATCCATGCCTGGTTCGGGAAAAGCGACAAAGAGTTCTCTCCATCTTTTATAGCGGCAGCAATATCATTATCCGCAAGATCCAGCCGTACCAGTTGCTCCTGCACCTCGTATACCTGCGTGTTTAACTCCACCGATCTCTGGTACATCGCCCTGGCTTCCTTACTTTTATCATTCTGCAGCAGCATATCGCCGTAAATAGAAAATGCGCGTGAATCGTTAGGGTGGGCAGCTATCAATAACTTGCTCAACTCAAGCGCACTGGCCTTTGCGTTAGGGTCGGGGAATCGTGGCAGATAACCGCCTATAATTTTTATTTTTTGCTCTATGTCGAGGTCAGGTATCGCAAAAGCCAGGTTAAGCTCGTTATAGCTGGCATCGATATTTTTCTTATCCCGGTAAATATCAGCAAGCGCAAGGTGAACAAGGCCGCTGCTGGGTTTAATTTTCTCGCCGGTCTGCAAAATCTTCAAGGCCTTATCCGGCTGGTTATTTGCGCTATACAGTTGCGACAAAAACAGGTAATATTTTATCTGCGATGGGTCGTTGGCAATCATTTGCTCTAACTGCTGGGCGGCCAGATCAACCTTATTTTGTTTCAGATATATTTTTTGGCGATTAGCCAGTAGATCGTCAGTAACGCCGGTTTGCTCCTCAATCTTTTTATAAACCGCCAATGCATCATCGTACTTTTGCTCATAAAACAGCGCATTAGCCTTATCGTAGTAGTAGTCGGTTTTATCCGGGTCGAGCCGAATTAATTCGTTAAATACATTTTCCAGCTTCGCGTAGCTGCTGGTTTTCTCATAACATTCGGCCAGTGCAACCCAATACCATTCATTATCCTGGTTAACGGTTACTGCTTTCTCAAGAAGTTCCTGCGCATCAGGGTAATTGTTTTTTAGTTTTTTGATGATAGAAAGCTCATATAGCGAGGCATCGTTTGCCGGGTCTATCTGCACAATCCGGTCGAAAAACTCAGCAGCCATGGTGTTATTGTCGATAGCCTTTTCGCGCAAGGCCGAAAAAAATAGCTGTTTTACGGTAGCGCTGTCGGTTGCGGTTAAAGGCTTGCCGGCCACTATTACCACTTTTTTATCCTGGGCTTGGGAAGGTAGAGTCAAGAAACAAGAGCCAAGAGTCAAGACAGCTGCAAAAGCGCGGTTAAGCTTCTTGCGTTTTAAATATCCCGATTCTGAAACTGTCATGCTTTTACTCTTATCTATTTTAAAAATCTTAGTTCTTGGCTCTTGGTTCTAAGAACCTACACCACTCCCGTATGGCCATACCCACCTGCACCCCTTGCAGTTTCGTTCAACTCTTCGGCCTCTTCCCATTCTACTCTTTCGTGGCGGGCAACTACCATTTGGGCAATCCGGTCGCCGGTATTTATTTCAAAATCCTGGTCGGAGTAGTTTATCAGCAACACCTTTACCTCACCGCGATAATCTGCATCTATTGTCCCGGGCGAGTTTACTATGCCTATACCATGCTTAAACGCCAAACCACTACGTGGGCGTATCTGCGCCTCAAACCCTTGGGGCAATTCGATATATAGCCCGGTAGGTACTAACCTACGCTCCATTGGTTTAAGCACAATAGTTTCATCAAGGTCGGCACGGAGATCCATACCGGCAGCATGCGCTGTTTCATACGCGGGTAAGCTATTTTTCGATTTATTAATGATCCTGGTTTTCATCGCCTGCTTAAAATAGCTTTTAATTCTTTTCCTTCTTTCAGGTACGCACCTGCTATAAATATTATAAACAGCAGGTTACCTGCAAATATATTACGTTTAAATACATAGAAAGATAAATAAACGAACACAACCGAAATAATAATATAAACCAGGTTCTTTTTTAAATTGTATGGGATAGGGTAATTTTTTTGCCCCCAGATGTACGACATTATCATCATGGCTGTATAAGCAGCAAACGATACCCAGGCCGATGCCATGTAATTGTATTTAGGTATAAACAGTACGTTAAAAACAATAGTGATAATAGCGCCGATACCTGATATATATAAGCCGTATTTAGTTTGATCTGACAATTTATACCACACCGAAAGGTTCATGTACACACCGAGGCTCACATAACCGAACAGCAGCGGCGGCACCACATCAAGCCCAACCCAATACCGGTGGTCGTGTACGTAATACTTCAGAATTTGAATATTGGCAATAATGCCCACAAACATGATGCATATGGTTATCACAAAATAATCCATAATGCGCGAATAGGTTTGCCCTGCATTTTTGTTTTTGGCATGACTAAAGAAAAACGGCTCGGCGCCCAGCCTGAAAGCCTGTATAAAAATACTCAGGAATATCGACAGCTTGGCACAGGCGGAATAAATGCCAACCTGATACTCACTTACATTATCTGGTAAAAGTTTACCCAACAGCAGCTTGTCCAGATTTTCGTTAATGATATAACTCAGGTTTGCTATTAAAACAGGCCAACTGTAAACCAGCATATTTTTGAAAATATCGCTATTAAATTTAAGCTCAACCCATCTTAGCTGCGGTATCAGCATTAAAAATGTAATGGCGCTTGCTACCAGGTTCGATAAAAACACATATCCTATCCAGCCCGCCTCGAACCAGCTGCTTAGCCAGCCCGCGCCTATAAATTGGTGCTTTATCCAGAATGGAATGCCGTAAATAAATACCAGGTTTAGCGATACCATCACTATAATGTTCACCACCTTCACCAGGCTGTACAGCATCGGCCTGCTATCGGCCCGAAGCCGGGCGAATGGTAGCACACAGAGATTGTCGAGCACTAATATTCCTATAAAATAGCGTATATACCGTTCATATTCTGCCAGTGGGGTGTTATCGCCAATTTTTATCCAACCCGCTATCTGGTGAACGAAGGGAAAAGTGCAAAGGAAAAATATTGCGGTGAGCATGGCTACTGCCCAAAAGCTGTTGTTATAAACCAGTTTCTTTTTTTCAGGGATTTTATTCATGTACCTGAAAAAGGTAGTCTCCATGCCGAATGACAGTATTGCATTAAAAATGGATGCATAACTGAACATGGTTGTAAAAATACCGTAGATGCCTGGCTTGTAAGCGGAGGTGTAAAGCGGTGTAAGTACAGAGCCGAGCAACCGTTGGACAATAGTACTTAATCCATATATGGCGGTTTGCCCTGCAAATTTTTTAGCGGTCGACAATGGTTATTTGAAAGAGTTAATTTGGCTATTTTCATCATAGCGATAGGTTTAAAACCCATCGCTATGATGAAGGCCACCGAAAGTTTTAAAAGCGATCCCTTGCAGCTAAAACCAGCTACTTCTTTATCACCTCAAAATTACGATAGTTTTTTAATTCGCCCTCATTACTTTCAACAGAAGTAACTTCGGCATCTTCCGGGCCTTCGTGGCACCAGTCCAAAAACATATCCAGCGACATTTTATCGCCCTCGGCTTCAATAAAAACATCGCCGCCAGGAAGATTCTTCACATTTCCTTTAACGCCAAGCTGGTCGGCAACGGCTTTGGTTGATCCCCGGTAGAATACGCCCTGTACTTTGCCTTTTATGGTGATATTGAGGTGTTGCATTTTTGTTGAAATGTTGGAAGGTTGAAATGTTGGACGCTGCAATATTAAGAAAGTTTGCTGAATTGACCTGTTGTATTTTTAAACCTGCCAGGTGCCATTTCAACCTTACAACGTTTTAACATTACAACAACTTTCTCACCCTCGTCTCCGGGGTAATCTTCGTCCCATCCAGGCCGGTTAGCAGGTTAAGGCCGGGGGTTTTACCTACTTCTATAGAGCCTTTATCTTCATTAATGCCAAGGAATTTCGCTCCGTTCAGCGTGCCCCATTCTAACAGTTGCTGAGTGCTGATCGCCGGGAACTTTTCCTGTATAGTCCGCATCTCGCTTAAAATGCACAGCTTAGTGTTCGATGCAAGGCTGTCGGTGCCGAGCGTAATATTGTAACCCTGGCCAATAAACAACTCAATCTTCGGCAACCTGCCTTCAATATACAAGTTAGCATTCGGGCAAAAGCAGAAGTTTATCTTACGGTCAAATCGTTTGATGAAATATATATCTTTAAGATTGGTGCAGGTGTTATGTACCAATAAAATTTGTTGCTTATTGGTAAGCAGCGGCAATATTGATTGGATGGAATTACGGGCCTGCGGCTTAAAGTGAGATATATCCATCCCAAAATGCGCGTATAACTCGTTAAAGGTGCCCAGCTTGTACCTGTAGAATTTATTTTCGTCCTCGCATTCCTGGTTATGAATGCTTACCAGGTTATGGCCTGTATCACTATATTTCTGCAATAGCTTAAAAAGCTCTTTCGACACTGAATATGGCGCATGCGGGGTAATGGAACAAGCCATTGGCTTAAATTCATTCAATAATGCCAAAGCATTATCAAACACCTCCTGTGCGCGGCCCGGCAGAAAGCCAAAGGTCTCGACAAAACTATGATAATATAGTTTGCTGTTCTTTTTTTTGTCGATAGTGAGGTTGGTGTTCGAAATGTCGCCAACTGCAACAATTCCGTTTTCATACATTTCGGCGTCGGCTTGCTCAATAGCATCCAAAACCGGGGTCTTATCCGCCCCTCTTAGTGTTTGAACATCTATAATAAAATTAACGAGGCCGGCGCGCTGCCTTACTTTTTCTTTAAGGTGCGAAAGTTCGAGGTGGCAATGTGTATTCACAAAACCGGGACAAATAATGCCACTAACCTGTTCAACAGGCGTATTAAAGGGTTCGGTTAGCGTTGCGGGGTCAACAACAGCGGTTATTTTCCCAACATCATCAACGGTAACAATTCCATTTTTAATTGGATCGGCACAAACAGGGTAAACGTAATCGGCTTTAAAACTTTTCATTCAAGTATCGGTAACTCTTCCCGTAACAATCCAACAAATACTTATTACATTAACTTTTAGTTATTGTTTTTAAATATAAAAGAATGTCTTTTAAAAAAAGATAGTTTTTTTTATTTAGTACCTTTGTAGCGTGACTGATACAAAGAAAAAAATAGACATCCGCAGCCTTACGTTACCTGCTTTGCAGCAATATTTTATCCAAATGGATGAAAAGAGCTTTAGGGCAAAACAAGTTCATGAATGGCTTTGGAAAAAATCATGCTTTTCTTTCGAGGAGATGAGTAATATTTCTAAAGAACTAAGGGCCAAGCTGGAAGCGAATTTCGTGATAAATAATGTCAAAATTCATAACTCGCAGTATAGCGCCGATAAAACTATAAAAAATTCTTTTATTTTACACGATGCTCATTTAATTGAGGGCGTTTTAATTCCGACGTCCGAACGCATGACTGCCTGCGTATCCTCGCAGGTGGGTTGCAGCCTTACCTGCAAGTTTTGCGCTACGGGTTATATGGAACGCAAACGCAACCTTAATCCTGACGAAATTTACGACCAGGTTGTATTGATTGACAGGCAGGCGCGCGAAAATTATAACATCCCGCTTTCAAACATTGTATACATGGGCATGGGCGAACCACTGCTTAATTATAAGAATGTACTGGAGTCGATAGAAAAGATCACTTCCGAAGACGGCCTTAACATGGCGGCAAAACGGATAACTGTTTCCACCGCCGGCATCGCCAAAATGATAAAAAAACTGGGCGATGACCAGGTAAAATTCAACCTGGCCCTGTCACTACATGCCGCTAACGACGAAAAACGCGACACCATTATGCCAATAAACGAGCAAAACTCGTTAAATGCACTGGCTGAAGCCTTGAAATATTACTACGCGAAAACCAAAAACCCGGTAACCTACGAGTACATCATCTTCGACGGTTTTAATGATAATATCCAGGATGCCGAAGAACTCGCACGTTTTTGTAAACACCTGCCCTGTAAGGTAAATATTATCGAATATAACCCAATTTCGATGGCCGCCTTTATAAATGCCGGAGAAGACAAAGTTGAGGCCTTTGCCAATCACCTAAAAAAACATGGAGTTAACGTCCATCTGCGCCGCAGTCGTGGTAAGGATATCGATGCTGCTTGTGGGCAGCTGGCGATAAAGGAAAAGGATAAACAAGCTGTTTAATACCGTTAGAGGGAGACGCAATGCATTGCGTCTCCCTCATGCAAATCCAATGTGCCAGGCGTTTACCTGTCCTGCGGGAGACGGGAAGCATCCCGTCTCACAACCAACCTTTATTATTAATCTTGTATCCTGATTGTTTTTTTGCGACCTTAACCTCGTGAACCTGCAAAAAACCTACCTCGCCGATTTTGTCTCCCTGTTATTTCCCCAGCTATGTGCAGCCTGCCGTGAAACATTGGTAGCCGGAGAAGATGTGCTATGTACCGATTGCCGCTTCAATTTACCCTATACCAATTTCCACTCACAGCCTGATAATATTGTAGCCCGGCAGTTTTGGGGCAAAATAAAGGTTGAAGCCGCTTATGCGCTTTTTTATTTTACAAAAGGCGGAATGGTTCAAAACCTGATGCATGAGCTAAAATATAACGGGCAGCAGCAAGTCGGCAATCTTGTCGGGAATATAGCCGGCGGCCAGCTGATACAAAACGATATTTTTAAGACCGTTGATTATATAATACCCGTACCGCTTCACAAAAAACGGATGCGCAAACGCGGCTATAACCAAAGTGCCTGCTTCGCCGAAGGACTTGCAGCAAAGCTAAACACGACTGTCGAAATAGATAACCTACTACGCGTAAGAGCCACCGAAACCCAAACGCATAAATCCAGGTTCGCCCGGTTTCAGAATATGCAGGAAGTGTTTATGGTCAGAAATCCAGAGACATTAAAAGACAAGCACATTTTATTGGTAGACGACGTTATAACCACCGGCTCCACACTTGAAGCCTGCGGTGCTAAACTGCTTGAAATTGAAGGATTGAAATTAAGTATTGCTACTATTGCGTATGCGGAGTAGTTTTGGGGATTTCACCGATTTGAGAGTGATTTCACCGATTTTGGACGCGATTGAAGGATTGAAAAGATTTCAGGATTCAAAACCTTTCGGCTTTTACCTTTAAGCTTTCACCTCGACTCAAACTTTCTGATAAGCGCTTAGCTTTTCGAAAAGATTTTTTGGCTCAAACGGTTTGAGGATATAATCGTTCATACCGGCATTGCTAATCTCCTCTTTTTCGGTGCTCAGCATCGATGCGGTAAGGGCAATAATAGGCAGTTGCTGAAAATAAGGATCCTGTTGTGAGCGGATAATTTTCGTAGCCTCTATGCCTCCCATCTCGGGCATGTAAACATCCATCAAAACCACATCGTAATTTTTATTTGCCGTTACCTTTTCAACAGCCTGGCGGCCGTTTTCGGCAAAATCTGCCTGTGCTCCCCATTTCCCCAGCACTTTATTAATTAAAAGCCTGTTGATGTTGTTATCGTCGACAACCAGCACATTTATATTCAGTTCGGTTTCCACTTTTCTTTAAATTAATACAGGTAAATTATGGCCTTTTACGTTGGCGCCGCAAAAAAGTTGTGATTTAGTCCTGAGTCGAAAGTCTTAAGTCCAAAGTCAGAAAAACTCCAACTGACTTAAGACTTTCGACTCAAGACTTAGTACTAGTCTATCTCCGTATGCTTTGTACGATACAATGGATATTCGTGCATCAGCTTATGAACTTTCTTCCGTACCTTTTTCAGGTTTTCTTCGTTTTCCGGGTCGGTTATTACCTGGTCAATCAGGTCAACAATTTCCGCCATCTGCTTTTCCTTCATCTCGCGGGTTGTAATTGCTGCCGTACCAACGCGGATGCCCGAAGTAACAAACGGCGACTTATCATCATAAGGCACCATGTTTTTATTTACGGTGATGTCGGCAGCCACCAATGCATTCTCAGCAGCTTTTCCGGTAATATTTTTATTGCGCAAGTCGATTAATATCAAATGGTTATCGGTACCGCCCGAAACGATATCATAGCCCTTTTCGATAAATGCCTTTGCCATAGTCTCGCCATTCTTTTTCACCTGAACGATGTATTTCATGTAATCCTCGCTCAAAGCCTCACCAAATGCAATAGCCTTGGCAGCGATGATATGCTCCAGCGGACCACCCTGTGTACCAGGGAATACGGCCATATCCAGCAACGACGACATCATTTTGATTTCGCCTTTGGGAGTTTTAAGTCCCCATGGGTTTTCAAAATCCTTACCCAGCATAATCATACCACCACGCGGGCCACGCAAAGTTTTGTGGGTTGTGGTAGTAACTATATGGCAATGCGGCAGCGGGTCGGCCAATAAACCGCGGGCTATCAGGCCGGCAGGGTGCGATATATCGGCAAGCACCAAAGCGCCTACTTCATCAGCTACTTTGCGAATAAATTCATAATCCCAATCGCGTGAATATGCCGAAGCACCGCAGATGATCAGTTTTGGCTTTTGCTCCAGGGCAACTTTTTTCAGCTGGTCGTAGTCAACTAAGCCGGTTTCTTTCTTCACCCCATAAAAATGAGGCTCGTACAGTTTACCCGAAAAGTTTACATGCGAACCATGTGTTAAGTGCCCGCCGTGCGACAAATCAAAACCTAATATTTTATCGCCGGGGTTAAGCACTGCCAGCATTACTGCAGCATTAGCCTGTGCGCCTGAGTGCGGCTGCACGTTTACCCATTCGGCGTTAAACAATTGTTTGGCTCTTTCAATTGCTATCGTTTCAATTTCATCAACCACCTGGCAGCCGCCGTAATAGCGTTTGCCCGGCAGGCCTTCGGCATATTTATTGGTTGCAACCGAACCGGCAGCTTCCATAACCTGCCTGCTAACAAAATTTTCGGATGCAATAAGCTCTATGCCCTCTTCCTGGCGGTCCTGCTCTTCATCCAATAGCTTGAATATTAATTTGTCTCTTTTCATGTGATGATTTATCGATGGCAAAGGTAATAAAAAGTGGTTAGAGATTAGAGGTTAGAGATTAGTTGAAAATCAATATACTTGATTAGAGGTCAGTCAAGACCGCGTCTATTGTCCCGCTTCCTTTTTTAAATATGCGATATATCCATTTATCATTCTCATACATTCCTCGCAATCGCCCTTTAAGGTTTTTCAACACGCTTTCGTCAATAAGCTTGTTGTCAAAAGCAATGATAAGGTGATCGATGGTCTCCGCTGCTGAGCCACGTGCATTAATTAAAAATCTTGAGACATCGAGGTAATGAAACCTACCGTGTCCCTCAGCTATATTATTTCCGATAGATCTTGATGAACGGATAATTTGGTCAACCAACCTATATCTTTCTTCGTTTGGAAACGACTTAACTAACTCAGTTATGTTGTTTCGCAAAATCCTTGCTTTTTTCCAAACTTCCAAGTCGGTGAATGCTCCCATGTTTTTTAACTAATCTCCAGTCTCTAACCTCTAATCTCTGCTTTAGCGCTAATCCAGAAGTTGTTATACCCCAACCCAACTTGTATGTCAATCAACTCTTGTTGCAACATCTCTAGCACAGCCAGGAAGTTATATACAAAATGAACCTTATTTTCCGAATGCTCTCTAATGGCTTTAAAGTCCATCATCTTATTTAACCGCAATAAATCGCCGATTGCCTTTTTCTGCTGTTCGATGGTATAAGGGTATTGCACAACAGTATGCGTTACTTCAACGCTGCGGTTTTCAAAGCGCTTTACCAGGCGGCTGTAAACCATCATCAGTTTATACAGGTTCAACTCCGACAATTCCTCGCCGGGCTGTGGTATAGCTTCAGTTTGTTCAATATCAAACTTTATATTTCCGCGTTTCTCCTGCAAAAAACGTTCATCCTCCAGTGGATGCATTTCTTCGCATATCTCTTTAAACCTTTTATATTCAACCAACTTGCGTATCAGGTTTTCTTTACTGTCTTCCTCGTTAGCATCTGCGTCAGCATCGTAGCGCGGCAGCAGCATTTTGGCCTTGATGCGCATTAAAGTGGCAGCAACTATAATAAACTCACTGGCCAGCTCCATGTTCAGGCTGGTCATGTGGTGGATATAATCTAAGAAGTCGTCAGTGATTTTAGCGATGGGGATGTCGTGTATTTCCAGCTCATCGCGCTCTATAAAAAACAGCAACAAGTCGAATGGCCCCTCAAACTGGGGCAGCTTTATTTCAAAATGTTCCTCGACCGTCATCGGCCCAAAAGTAATTTAATTTTTCAGCCTTTTAAAGTGTACAGGCACTGTAAGGCAGGCCGGTAACAAAAATTATCAGCCGAATCACAACAAAATTTTCCTGCACGCAGTATAAGGGCGTGTCAATAAGGCGGATAAGGCCTTAAGCCTGACTAATTGAGACGATAAATTATACCCGCAAAGTACATTTATGAAAATACCTTACGCACGATTGTTTCTGTTTACATCTGTAGCTGCGATTTTTTACAGTTCATGTCAAAAATCCGTGGTGAAACCTGTAGCCAAAACCGCAGCTGATACGGCGGCGGTAAACAAGCAAATAGCATTAAACCTGGTGCAGGCTTTAAGTGGCTCTTACGGCGGAACCGATATCAACTATGGCGTAAAGGCACAATCTAATATTTCAACTACCCATACCGATCCTATAGAATACCGGATAACACCGCTTTGCGGATTTATAATTGATACAACATTCAGCAGCAAGACGCAGAGTGGCGATACAGCCAAGGTTTTCGCGGGCAATTTCAGATTCGTTTATACCTGCAGCACCAACAGTCCGGATGGCTATATGGTACACGATAGCCTGGTATACTCAGGCACTGCCCATTTATTTAAAAATAGTTTTACTGTGGCACAAAACTACACAGTAAAAGCCACCGACTCTACTTATAAACATGTTGTGACCGATGGCTCCATTTTGTCAGAAGTTAACAACCTGGTGTACCATGACGGTTTTTCTGTAGGATATGACTTTGTAAGCAACCATTACCAGCTGCATAAGTTAAAGATGGATATTGTTGGCGGCAAACCGGCAGATATCACCTCAGGCACTGCTGATTTTACCAGCATCACCAGCTACCTGCATTATGGCGACATAAATTATACCGAAAGCAAAACTTATGGCACTATCACTTTTCTGGGCAACCACCAGGCCAAGCTGACGATAACAGGTACAGGAAAATCGTTTATGATTGATTTAGCAGCGGGAACAGTTAAGGCGGTTTAAACTACAAAAACTCTGTCATTTTGAACGTTGTGGAAAAACTTATCAGAGATGCATAACGACCTATCCATTATTAGAAGACCCTCGCCGAAATGACATTGGACCAGGCGTCTGCTTTCTATTTTCAACAACCATTTTGTAATGTTTATTAAATATTGATGCTAGTTTATAATAAATTGCCGTACTTTGTAAGTTAAATATCTAAGGACTTTAATGCAGGTACCAGCAGGCAATTTACTTCAAACCATCAACTCCCCCTCCGACCTAAAAAAGCTAAAAGAGGATGAATTAAAACAGGTGTGCCAGGAATTGCGTCAATATATTATTGATGTGGTTTCGGTAAACGGCGGACACTTTGCGGCCAGCCTTGGGGTTGTTGAACTTACCGTTGCCCTGCAATACGTGTTAAACACACCATACGACCAGTTGGTATGGGATGTTGGCCACCAGGCTTACGGCCACAAGATATTAACCGGCCGCCGCGATGAATTTCACACCAACCGTGTACACGGCGGTATCAGCGGTTTTCCAAAACGATCAGAAAGCATATACGATACATTCGGTGTAGGTCACTCCTCTACATCAATATCCGCCGCTTTGGGTATGGCTGTGGCTTCGCACTACAAAGGTGAGACCGACAGGCAGCATGTGGCCGTTATCGGCGATGGCTCTATGACTGCAGGTATGGCGTTCGAAGCGCTCAACCACGCAGGCATCGAAAACTCCAACCTGCTGGTGATATTGAATGATAATAACATGTCTATCGATCCTAACGTTGGGGCTTTGAAGGAATATTTAACCGATATTACTACATCCAAGCCTTATAATCGTTTCAGGGACGACATCGCCAATATTCTTGCCAAAATATCTGCCATAGGACCCGATGCATTTAAAATAGCGCAAAAGCTTGAAAAGAGCATTAAGGGCACACTCCTTAAAAAGAGCAACTTCTTCGAAGCGCTCAAGTTTAGGTATTTTGGTCCCATCGACGGGCATGATGTTGAGCATTTGGTGAAAGTACTGCGCGATCTGCGCGATATCCCCGGCCCAAAGCTGCTGCATTGCGTTACTGTAAAAGGTAAAGGCTATGCTTTAGCCGAGAAAGACCAAACCAAGTGGCATGCGCCCGGTCTTTTCGATAAAATCACCGGCGAAATAAAGAAATCAAAATCCGACAAACCGCAGCCTCCTAAATACCAGGACGTGTTCGGCCATACCATTATAGAGCTTGCCGAGCAAAACCCTAAGATAATGGGCATAACGCCCGCCATGCCTTCGGGATGTTCATTAAACCTGATGATGAAAGCTATGCCTAACCGGGCATTCGACGTTGGTATAGCCGAGCAGCATGCAGTAACTTTTTCTGCCGGTTTAGCATCACAGGGCTTGATTCCATTTTGTAATATCTATTCCAGCTTTATGCAGCGGGCGTACGACCAGGTAATACATGATGTGGCCATACAAAAATTAAACGTTGTACTTTGCCTGGACAGGGCCGGCGTTGCAGGTGCTGACGGGCCCACGCATCACGGGGCGTATGACCTCGCTTTTATGCGTTGCATACCTAATATGACTGTTTCGGCGCCAATGAACGAGGAAGAGTTGCGCAACCTGATGTTCACGGCCCAGCAAGATGATATGGGGCCTTTTGTAATACGCTATCCGCGGGGCAATGGCGTAATGGTTGACTGGCAGCGGCCGTTAAAAGCTATAAAAGTCGGCAAAGGCCGCATGGTTTGCGATGGCGAGGAAATTGCCATTCTTTCAATTGGAGCTATTGGCAACGAGGTAGTAAAAGCTACCACTGAACTAAATAACGAGGGGTTTTACCCGGCTCATTACGACCTGCGTTTTGTGAAACCATTGGACGAAACTTTGCTGCACGAGGTATTTAAGAAATTCGACAAGGTAATTACCGTTGAGGATGGTTGCCTTGAAGGTGGCATGGGCAGTGCAGTATTGGAGTTTATGGCCGATAACAACTATAAATCGCAAGTGGTACGCCTTGGCATCCCCGACCAAATCATCGAACATGGCGAACAGCCTGAACTTTGGGCTGAATGCGGTTACGATGCACAATCCATCATTCAACAAGTAAAAAAGTCAGGAATTAAGCAAACGAAGCATATTATTGCAAGCTAAATTTTTTATTTGAAGATTTGAAAATTGTTTAATTTGAAGATTAGCTCCTCCATTTTCAAATCTTCAAATCAATTAGCTTTATATCTCGCCAAATCATTGTAAAGTCCGCGGAATGAGCTACGCAGGCCAATCGTTATCATGGTAGTTTTATCGGTAAACTGGCTATTCTTTTCGTTACGGATAATACCACCCAGCTCAATGCGCAAGTTATATCTAGGGTTTAACAGGTAGGCCACTTTGCCTTCAGCATAAACCATATTGGTGGTAAGTCCCTGCCCGATATAGTTTCCTGTCAGCCTTGCAGGATTGGCGTAATCCTGGAAAAGGTCTTTGCCGTAATTCAGTCCATCTATGTCCAGGCCGTAGTGGCCATAATCCAACTCGCCTGAAAAGTCAAATCGTTTGTACGAATAGTTCAGTAAGCCTACAAACTCCCGGAAATTTGCACCCCACGGATGTGCCAGCGCTTCGCCATTTTCGGTATAGCTTATTATTCCGCTGTGTTCGGAATAAGTATAAGGATTAGAAGAGTTGGCTTCAACAAGGTAGTTTAGTCCTTTAACATTGAAAAGGTCAGCTCCCCTGAAGCCAACCTGCCAGCTGGATTTATTCCTGGAACTTCCTTTCCCCGAGAAAAAGCTCGACGATTCAAATTCATCCAGCGCAAACTGACCATAAACGGTAACTCCATCGCTTATTTTATATTTACTGGTAAGGCCAATCAGGGCGTTATCCGGTGAACCATTCAACGCTTCAACCGGCCTTAAAAATATAACAGGGTTGATGTACGTCAGGTCAAACGGACGGGAATGCCCTACATCATCCTTATTATAGAAGATTACTGCGTCAAAAAATCCTACGGAAAACCTGTTACTTACATTCCAGTCAAGGTAATGAAAAACAGCACCTTTTCCGCGGTTATTACCATTGGCATCCAAATCCCTGGGATCGGTAAAGCTTGTCCACATCGCCATATACCTAATGTTGCCGAGCGTGCCGGTCAATCTAAAGAAAGGATATGGAGAGGCTGCATCGGACAATAACAATGACCGGTAACCATCACCGATAAACGTTTTATCCCGCCCAAATGAGATGTTCAGATACTTAATGGGTGTGTACGATGCTACGCCGGTTATATAATCCCAGTCGTAGCCGTTAGTTTTGTAGATTTTCGCATACGCCTGTCCCGGGATGATACCTGTCTGATTGATATAGGTCGCCATGTAATTGGGGACTACAGCACTGTTTTCATATCCGGCAACGTAATAGCTGAACTTGTTGCCAAATGTACCTCCTACCTGCAAACCAAGCGATACCGTATTTGTAGTAAGTTTATTTGAAAACTCCCTGCCGATACCAAAATCGGGCAGCAGGTCGGCATAAAAAGTAGAATTGGCGCCTTTATAATCTATAAGATGTTCATTAAACAGCTTATTATAAATTCCGCTGTGCTGCTTGCCGTCATTACCGTAATTCAGTAAAGAATCTACAGTATGTTTTATCAGCGAATCATCAGCAAAATATGGTCTTAGCGAACTATGCTGCCTTGTTTTTGTTGAATACACATCCGAATTAAGCTTCTGATAAAACTGGTATGAATACGGCTGATATACGGACTGCGAACGTGCAACACCGATTACGGTAAAAAGTAACAGTAAAGCGCCAAATGTTTTTTTCATAGGGTTTGGTTATTACTCAAAATAATTGAGTGTCTTGAAGCCGCCTTTTTTCAAATAATCGTCCTTTTTAACCATGTGCAGGTCTGATATCACCATATCGTTAACCAACGACTGCAAATTGTATTTGGGTACCCAGCCAAGTTTTTCTTTAGCCTTGGTAGCATCACCGATAAGCAAATCAACCTCGGTAGGCCTGAAATATTTTGAATCAACCTTAACAACCGTTTGCCCAAATTTCAAGGCTTCGGTATTCAGTCCAAAAGATTTTGCCTTTTCCTCATCGATATCGATAATTACACCACGCTCATTTTCATCCTTTCCGCTAAATTCCACCTCGATACCCAACTCCAAAAAACTCATTTTGATGAATTCTCTTACAGTAGTTGTTACGCCGGTAGCGATAACAAAGTCCTCAGCCGTATCATGTTGCAGCATCAGCCACATGGCTTCTACGTAATCTTTAGCGTGACCCCAATCGCGCTGTGCCGACAGGTTACCAACATACAGGCAATCCTGCAAACCCATAGCAATTTTAGCAGCTGCACGGGTAATTTTACGGGTAACAAACGTTTCGCCGCGCACCGGGCTTTCGTGATTGAACAGGATGCCATTGCAGGCAAACATATTATAAGCCTCGCGGTAGTTTACTATTATCCAGTAGCCATAAAGCTTAGCCACGGCATAAGGTGAGCGCGGATAAAATGGTGTGGCCTCACTTTGTGGAACAGCCTGTACCAAACCATAAAGTTCTGATGTGGATGCCTGGTAAATACGGGTTTTCTTTTCTAAGCCCAATAGTCTTACCGCTTCCAATATTCTTAAAGTGCCTATGCCATCGGCATTAGCGGTGTATTCCGGCGTATCGAAGCTTACCTTCACGTGGCTTTGTGCCGCCAGGTTATATATTTCGTCAGGCTGAATTTCCTGTACAAGTCTTATCAGGTTGGTTGAGTCGGTAAGGTCGCCGTAGTGGAGTTTTAATTTCACATTAGGCTCATGCGGATCGTGGTAAAGGTGATCAATACGGTCGGTGTTAAACAACGACGATCTACGTTTTATACCGTGTACCTCGTAGCCTTTTTTCAGCAAAAATTCTGCTAAATAAGCGCCATCCTGCCCGGTTATGCCTGTTATTAAAGCAACTTTCATCAATAAAATAGTGTAATATCTTTACAGGTACAATATTATCCAATTTAATTGTAAATGTGGGTATGTGGGGTGGGATTGGGTGATTTTTTTGTTTGCGGTAATCAAGTTATATTTGAAAATGAACTCGAAGAAATTGCCGGTAAATCCTTAAAAACAGGATAACGAGTTCTGGAATGATTTACCGGAACATGTAAAAGCGGGAATTGGACGGGGCAGAAAACAAGCCGCAGAAGGTAAACTTACTCCGCATGCAGAGGTGATGAAAAAGTATGCGAAGTATTTAGAATAATAGCGAGTAGTCATTCCCCCTTTCCATCTCCCCTAACCTTTTGCTACCTTTACCTTACAATGATTCCATCTACTCCCAATAAATACAACGAGAAATTCCAGCAGGCTTTAGCCCAGCTTAACCCCGAACAATTAGCCGCCGTTAATAAAATGGATGGCCCTGTTTTGGTTATTGCCGGGCCCGGCACTGGTAAAACGCAAATACTGGCCGCCCGCATCGGTAAAATACTCACCGAAACGGATGCCAGTGCTCATGAGATTCTCTGCCTTACTTATACCGATGCCGGTGCCGTAGCCATGCGCAAACGCCTTTTTGAGTTTATAGGCCCGGATGCTTACCGCGTTAACATTTATACCTTCCACGCTTTTTGCAACGAAATTATACAGGAAAACCTGGATTATTTCGGCAAATTGAATATGGAGGCATTATCAGATTTGGATTCGGCGATACTGTTTCGTGAACTGGTTGACGAATTTCCTAACGACCACCTATTAAAGCGTTTTACCGGTGATACCTATTACGAAGCACCGCGTTTGAAGAATCTTTTCTCGGCCATGAAAAGCGAAGGCTGGGACGAAGAAATGATTACGAAAGCGGTTGAAGAATACCTGGAAGATTTACCTAACCGCGAGGAATTCATCTACAAAAAAGCAAACAATAAAGCAGGCATTAAAGCGGGCGACCTTAAACAAAAAGATATAGACAAAGCGCACGATACAATGAAAAAACTGCTGGCAGCAGTAAGTGAGTATCGAAACTTTGATAAAAAGATGAAGGCTAAAAGCCGGTATGATTATGATGACATGATTTTATGGGTATTGAAGGCCTTTCGCGAAAATGAGGAACTGCTGCGCCGTTACCAGGAACGCTTTCAATATGTTTTGGTAGATGAGTTCCAGGATACCAGCGGTTCGCAAAACGAGTTGCTGAAATTTATATTGAACTATTGGGAAACACCAAATGTGTTTGTGGTTGGCGATGATGACCAGTCTATATTCAAGTTCCAGGGCGCAAATATGAAGAACATTCTTGATTTTGCGAATGACTATGTAGATACGCTGCAAACAGTAGTGCTGAAGCATAACTACCGCTCAAACCAGCACATCCTCGATATTTCAAAAGCGCTAATCAACAATAACCGGGAGCGTTTAACCGCCCAGCTATCACTCGACAAAAACCTGAAAGCAGCCCACCCAAGGTTTGATACACTAATTGTAGAACCGGTTATCAATGACTATGAGAACCCTGGTAAAGAACTGGTGGACGTTGCCGAAAACATAAAACAGCTGCTGGCGAAAGGCACAGAGCCCGGTGAAATTGCTGTGATATACCGCAATCACAGCCAGGTTGAGGAGTTGATTCAATACCTCGACACGCAAAACGTAGCCGTTAACACCAAACGTAAAATCGACATTTTCACGCTGCCTTTTGGCGAGAAGATTATCAATATCATGCAATACCTTTCCATGGAAATGGATTCGCCCTATAGCGGGGATGAACTATTGTTCGAGATAATGCATTATGATTTCTTCGACATAGCGCCTATAGAAATTGCCAAAGTAAGCGTTGCCGTAACGCAGGAAAACTACGCTACATCAAGGAATAATCAGCCTAAAACATCGATGCGGCAATATATCGCTGACATGAAGCTGCCAGCCCAATCAGGCCTGTTTGATAAAGCACCTAATTACGGCATGAAGTTTTTGGTAAGCGATATCGATTACCTGTTGAACTACTCGGCCAGCAACACCCTGCAGCAGCTTTTCCAGCAATTGATATCTAAAATGGGCATTCTGAAATATATTATGCAGCAGCCAGACAAAGGCTGGTACATGCAGGTGCTTACCAATTTTTTTGATTTTATAAAGGACGAAAGCCGCAAAAACCCGGAAATAAAGCTGGCTGATATTATCGCTACCATCAAGCTGATGAAGGAAAACAAAATCAGGCTTGAATTAAACCAGGTAATATTTTCCGAAAATGGCATCAATTTCCTCACCGCCCACGGCTCAAAGGGGCTGGAATTTGAGCATGTATTTTTAGTAGGCTGCACCAAAAAAATATGGGACAGCAAAGGCCGTAATTATGGCTATAGTTACCCGGACACCCTCACACAGGCTGCTGACGACGATATCGCCCAAAAAGAAGAATCGCGCAGGTTGTTTTATGTAGCGCTTACGCGAGCCAAGCAGCATTTATACATCTCTTTCGCCAATAAGGACAAAAACGGAAAGGACCAGGAAGCCTCGCAATTTGTAGGTGAAATTTTGGCCGATACTGATTTGCCGGTTCATTATCCACAGGTAAGTCCGGATGCTATGATAAACTTTGCGGCGTTGCAATTTAGCGAGTCGGACAAGCCGAAAGTGGAACTACTTGACAGGAATTATATCAACCTTTTATTGCAGGATTACACCCTTTCGGTAACGCACTTAAGCAACTACCTTGATTGCCCGCTACGGTTTTATTTTCAGTGTTTGATAAGGGTTCCATCGGGCAAAAGCCCATCGGCCACGTTTGGGCAGGCCGTGCATTGGGCGCTGAATAAGGCATTCAGGTCTTTAAAAGATGATGGTAACGAGTTCCCGCTGACGGATGATTTTATGAACGAATTCCGTTGGTACATGCGCCGTAACCGGGATTCGTTTACCAAAGAGGATTTTAAATTACGCCTGGATTATGGCGAGAAAATATTGCCCCCTTATTATAATCTAAACATTGAAACCTGGAATAAAAACGCCGTTACCGAGCGCAGTATTAAAAACGTAGAAGTAGCAGGCGTGCCGATAAAAGGTAACCTGGATAAGGTTGAATTTAACGGCAAAGAAGTTACTGTGGTTGATTATAAAACCGGCAAGTATAAATACGCTAAAGATAAATTTAACCGCGGGGACTCCGAAGAGCCCGGCGGCGATTACTGGAGGCAGGGGGTATTTTATAAAATATTAGTGGATAACGATCATACCCTGGACTGGCAAGTGGTAAGCACCATTTTTGAATTCGTTGAACCGGTTGACGATGAGTATTACAAAGAAAAAGTAGTAATAACTCCCGAAGACACGGAAACGGTAACCAACCAGATTACTGACGTTTACCAAAAGATAATGAACCATGATTTTGCCACAGGTTGCGGCAAAAAGGAATGCGACTGGTGCCATTTTGTAAAAAGCAACTTTAAACAGGTGGGCGGCGTAATGCAGGAGGAAGGCGTGGAATAAAATATATCGCCTTGCCAATTTAAACAATTAAACCCTCTGTGGACTCTGTGCCTCCACTGTGAACTCTGTGGTAAAAAATAACCATGGCATTACGGAGAAGGCGCGAAGGCCGTAGGACCATAAAATATATTTATGAAAAAACTATTACTGATCATCCCCGTCTTTATTATTTTACAAGCATCCGCCCAAACCATTATCAAACAGGATGGCGCTATCAAACAAATGATAGACGAAGTTTCCTCAAAAAACATCGAGGCTAACATCCGCAAGCTGGTGAGCTTTAAAAGCCGCCACACTTTAAGCGACACAACCAGCAAGACCGAAGGCAGCGGTGCGGCGCGCAACTGGATAAAGGCAGAGATGGAAAAATATGCCTTAGAATCGCAAGGGCGAATGACTGTGCAGTTTGACACATTTACACAACCTAAAAGCGACCGCGTGGACAAACCCGTAAAACTTAAAAATGTGCTCGCTACTTTAAAAGGCACCGACCCGAATGATACACGCATTTATATCGTCTCCGGTCATTATGACTCACGTGTTAGCGAGGCTATGAATGCTAACTCGGTAGAGCCGGGTGCTAATGATGATGCTTCTGGTTCCGCGGTATCGATGGAATTGGCGAGGGTGATGTCGAAGCGGTCGTTCCCGTCAACTATCATATTTATGTGCGTTGTGGGTGAAGAACAGGGTCTATACGGCTCCGCCAATGTAGCCAAACGCGCAAAGGCCGAAAAATGGAATGTGGATGCGATGCTGAATAATGACATTGTAGGCAACACCCATGGCATGGACAATGATTTAAAAGATAATAAGAGCGTGCGCGTGTTCAGCGAGGGGGTGCCATCAACAGCGGCAGGAAATGAACGGGAGATAGCCGCGCTGATATCACGGGGCGGTGAGAATGATAGCCCATCGCGTGAGTTATCGCGTTACATTAAAGAAACCGCAGAACGCTATGTAGATAACCTAGACGTGAGGCTCATCTACCGACGCGACCGCTTTCTTCGCGGCGGTGACCACACATCGTTTCAATTACAGGGTTTTACCGCAGTTCGCATCACAGAGATGAACGAAGATTTTACCCGCCAGCACCAGGACATTCGTACTGAAAAAGGCGTAGACTATGGCGACCTGCCCGACTTTGTAGATTTTAATTATGTGCAAAAAGTAGCCCGCATGAATTTATCTACACTTGCCAACCTGGCCCTCGCTCCTGCCGAACCCGAAAGTGTAGGTGTGGTAACCAGCGGCTTAACCAATAAAACCACACTAAAGTGGGAAGCGCCAAAAGCAGGCAAAAAGCCGGCAGCTTATTACGTACTGATGCGCGAAACCATCAGCCCCTATTGGGAAAAGAAGTTTTATGTAGAAGGAACCGGAATCACGCTTGATTACTCAAAAGATAATTACTTTTTCGCCGTACAATCAGTTGACGATAAAGGGCATGAGAGTTTGCCGGTGTATCCGAAGCCGGTGAGGTAATGTTTAGTTAACCGGAGATTAGTTAAATAGGAAAACGGTGCCAGGATTTGGCTATTCTCCTATCTCTAGTCTCTAACTAACTCCCCCTACTTCACGCTCCTTTTCAGCACAATAAAATACCCGCCAATAAACACTGCCACAGCCACCACCAGGCTCACCCAGGTTTCGTGGGTAAGCATATCCACAGTAAAGTGGGGGACGCCGGATGGATGATTTCCTGACGGTTTTGCTTGCCCCAGCGCTTTCATAGCCATCATGGGGTGAGAATAAGGAAAAAGGTACGCGTACTCCCAATTATTCCCCGCGAGGATGCTACCGGCAATAGTACATATAAAGCCTATACCCATCGGTTTAATAAAATCGCTGAATAAAAGACTTAACAAAAATTGTATAGAAAGAATTCCTAAAGCAGCAAGGAAAAATTTAAAGTAAATCTGGGTTAAAATGCTTGCAACGCTATATTCACTAAACCTTAACGATGGCTTTACCATACCTAAAAAATTACCAAAGTCAATTGTAAATAAAACAAACAGCGCGAGGCATAAAAATACCAGGAAAAGCGAATAAAAATATTTTGCCGAATATACTGACCATTTAGACAAGGGCAGGCTAAAAATGGTTTTCCAGGTATCGGCTTTGTGTTCGAGGCTATTTACCGAGTAAGCTATAAAAATGATAAGCATCGGCATCAGTAACAATCCCATCACACCCAATATTGGCGCCGAGAACTTAAGCCACAGCTCCATGCCGGAATTACTTGTTAAACCGTCGCTTTTTACGAAAAAGCCAATGAATACAAAAAGGCAAAGCAAAAACGGCAATAAAACACTGCTCCAAAAACCCATGGTCTTACGTGTTTTGTAAAACTCAGACCTGAACGATAGTATAAATCCTTTCATAATAGCTTAGGCGTTTTGGGTTATGGCTAAGAATAATTTTTCCAGGTCCTGCTGCTGCTTGTTGATGCTATAAACGGTATATCCATTTTGATTAAGCATAGCGTTTATAGAACCCATTGTTTCTTTCGAAGTAAAGGGTACAAATACACAATGGTCGTTAACCTCGGAAACTTCAATATTATTTTTCTTCAGGAAGTTAGCAGCGTCAACACTTCTATCGGTTTCAATCTGTACAGAAGGCTTGCTTAATGCTTCCAGTTCGGCAATACTTCCCTGGAACATCATCTCCCCAAAATTGATAATACCCACATGGGTAGCCATCTTCTGTATTTCGGCCAGCAGGTGGCTCGATATAAAAACGGTCTTTTTATGTACGCTGGTCAATTTCACCAGCAATTCGCGGATTTCTATAATACCGTTGGGGTCCAGGCCATTGGTCGGTTCGTCCAGTATAAGTAGCTTGGGGTCGCTCAACAAGGCCAGGGCAATGCCCAAACGCTGTTTCATACCCAGCGAATATTGCCCCGCTTTTTTATTAGCCGCCTGCGATAAATGCACCAAATCTAGCATTTCATCAACGCGCTTTTCAGCTACGCCGAGTAATAATGCACGGTTCTGTAAGTTTTCTTTCCCGGAAAGATGGAGGTAAATGGCAGGCTGCTCAATTAATGAGCCTATTTGCGAGAGAATTTCGATACGGTTGCTTTGCAGTTCCTTATCAAAAATATGAATGCTGCCCGCCTGCGTTTTCAGCAGGTTGAGCAGCAATTTTATAGTAGTGGTTTTTCCGGCGCCGTTTGGGCCAAGGAAGCCGTAAATGCTCCCTTCCGGAACCTGTAAGGATAATGATTTAACAACTGTTTGGTTGCCAAATGTAAAAGTGAGGTTCTGTGTGCTGATTACCATACCTTTTCTTTGGCTACGGCGCACACAGTTTTTACCAGGTTAACACTTTTAATAAAAAGCGAAGTAGCCTGTACCTTAGGGGTGCCAACAATAATTTCCCCTTTTTGGTGAAACTGGTAGCTTACACCCATTATCAAGGCAAACAATACCGGAACCAATAATAATATAAAAGGATTCGAATTTTTGATGAGCGTTTTCATTGTGATTATTTTATGATACAAAGGTTTAACAAAAAAATGACCCGCTAAAAACATTTAGACCAACACACGGGATTCATAGATAAACGGCGGAAAAACAGAAGCGACCCGTTCGTCGGATTTTTAAGCCAGTTCATCGACAAAACAGAGTGCTATATATAATATAAATGCTGTAAAGCGCTGTAAATAGTATATTAGGGTGATGAAAAAAAGGTGGCAAATATTTTGGCATGTATTTATTTGGGTCTTCATAGTCGGCTTTTTTGGCTACCTCGTCCATATAAATGCTAAACTAAGCAATGCTCAGATGCTGGTATATCTACTATACAGCATTATCGATATCGGCCTGTTTTATTTTAACTACCTGCTGCTTATCCCCAGGTTTTTAAACAAAAAACTCTACAGTAAATACTTCATAGCTATTTTACTCACGCTGACAGCTTTCGGTATTGGGAAATACGGCATCGGCTTGCTGCTGAAACCTTACGTGCTATTGCATGGTAAAGCCGTGATGAGTTTCGGCGACTTCTTTCTAAGTACCAGCGTCACCAACATTATATTTTTACTACTAAGCGCCGCGCTAAAATTTACCGTGGACTGGTTTCTAAATGAACGCATACAGCGCGATTTGGAAAACCAGCGCTTAACCGCCGAACTTGCTTTTTTAAAATCGCAGATAAACCCGCATTTCCTGTTTAATTCTTTAAACAGCATTTATTCGCTGGCTTACCAGCGGTCGGCAACCACGCCAGAAGCTATTTTGAAGCTGTCGGAGATTATGCGTTATATGTTGTATGACTGTAACGACAACAAAGTTGACCTTGCGAAAGAACTGCAGTACCTGCAAAATTATATCGACCTGCAAAAGATAAGGTTTAGCGATAAGGCCTATATTGACTTTAAAGTTGAAGGTAAAATACAAGCGCAGCAGATTGTACCGTTATTGCTGATAGCCTTTATTGAAAATGCCTTTAAACACGGTGTGGCGAATAACCCGCTTACCCCTATCCGCCTGTTGATTGACGTTGACGATGAACACCTGCACTTTTATATGCAGAATAAAAAACATACCAACAATCGTGACGCATCAGGCGGAATTGGTTTGAATAATGTAAAACGGAGACTAAATTTGCTTTATCCAAACAAGTATAACCTGGACATCCGCGACGAAGCGGATACCTATACTGTTGAATTATCATTAGTTTTATAAAATGATTAGATGCCTTATTGTTGACGACGAGCCACTGGCGTTGCATATACTGGAAGATTATATCTCTAAAATTCCGTTTTTGCAATTGGTTAAGGCCACAACAAACCCGATAGAAGCGCTAACCCTGGTGCAGGAAAAACAGGTAGACCTGGTGTTCCTGGACGTGCAAATGCCCGAGCTTACCGGCATACAATTTTTGCGCATAGCCAACGGCAAGGCTAAAGTTATTTTAACCACCGCCTATCCGCAATACGCGCTGGAAGGTTACGAGCTTGATGTTATAGACTACCTGCTTAAACCCATCGCATTCGACAGGTTTTTTAAATCGGTACAAAAGGCCCAGGGAGTTTTGCAGCCTGCCGCAGCGCCTATTCAGCCTGAACCTGTACAGCAGCAGTTTCACCAGCCACAAAATGACTTTTTAAGTGATTTTATTTTCGTTAAGACGGAGCATAAAATCCAGAAGGTATACTTGAACGATATTCTCTTTATAGAAGGCCTAAAGGACTACATCTCAATATTCACACCGGCAGAGCGCATTATTACGCTGCAAAACATGAAGAAAATGGAGGACGCTCTGCCGGAGAAGAATTTCATCCGCGTGCACAAATCGTACATCGTATCCATTAATAAAATCGACAGCATAGAACGCAGCCGCATTTTTATTGGGGATAAAGTAATTCCGGTTGGTGATACCTATAGGGAAGATTTCTTTAAGATTATTGACGGGAAGAATATTTGAGGAAGTTCATAGTTGATGGTTCATAGTTCATAGCCGAACCAACGATAGAGATTATGCCTGTCCGAGTTGTTTCTTTATTTCATTTTCTGCTTCTAATACCACTTCATCAGCTTTTTTACCCTCAGTTTCGATTGGCGCCAATACCGTCCAGTTCATGGCTGTAAAAGTATTTAGTGGAAATTTTCCATATCGAACCATCTTCCAGGAATTATTGATAGCTACCGGAACAACCAATGCATCGGGGCATTTTTTTAGCAGCATAGCTACACCGGCGCCCTGGAATTTGCGCACAATACCATCTGCTGAACGCGTTCCCTCCGGAAATATCATGGCCGACCAGTTTTTGGTCTTCATATCTGTACCTAAGCGGCCAAGTTCAGTCATTGATTGGCGTGGGTCTTTGCGGTCGATGTTAGCAGCGCCACCGTGGCGAAGATTATAAGATATGGATGGTATACCTTTAGCCAGCTCTATTTTAGACACAAACTTTGCATGATAACGGCGCAGGAAATATATCATCACCGGAATATCAAATAAACTTTGGTGATTGGCCACAAAGATGACAGGCCGGCCGACGGGAATATTTTGTTTATCGATAAACGACACCGTATTGCCAAGCAGGTAATAAGTGCTTACCAGGAAAAAATTCAGCACATCAACCGAGCGCTTATGCGCCGCATAGCCGAACACATTAAAACAAAACCATTGAATTGGCTGAAAAATAATCAATACCAACCCAAAAAAGATATAATGAATTGGCGTTAAGATGATGCCGAAAATCTTTCTCATAAAGTGGGGTAAAGTTATTTAAAAAGTCCGAAAGTCGGAAAAGTCCGAAAGTCCGAAAGAAGCTGCAATAGCTAATAATTATCCTGTTACAATTTCCCTTCCAGCATTAGCATTTGAACACGAAGCACTGCAGCTACAGTCATAGCATCGGTAATTTCGCCATTGCAAACCATTTGATACGTGTCGGCAAACGGTATTTTTTTGATTACAAGTTGTTCTGTGTCTTCCGGCTCGGCTTCGAATTGCTTCAGGTCCCGGGCAAGATAGAGAATACTGAGTTCGTCGCTTACAGAATTGGATAGATGTAATCGTTGTATTTCTGTCCAGTTACCAGCTTTAAGACCAGTTTCTTCCAGCAATTCCCGTTTAGCAGATTCGAGTGGGTCGGTACCTATCGGGCCACCTCCTTCGGGCATTTCCCAGCTATACTGGCTTAATGGGAAACGATATTGTCCAACTAAATAGGTATTGAAATCATTATCGAGCGGTAAAACACCAATGGCCAGGTTTTTAAAATGCACCTTACCATAAATACCCGGCTTACCGGATGGATTGATAACCTGGTATTCGGTTAAGTTTAGCCATGGATTATCATACTCAACTTTTTCGGAAGTTATTTGCCAGGGATTTTCTTCGGGGTGGTGCATTCAGATAAAAGGGAGCTTTTAGTAATGATGGCGTTAGCCTTACGTGCAAAAATAGCATTAACATCGAAAGCACTACCCATCAGCACACAAAATTAAGGTCATCATTTTCCACTAAACGTCATGTGAAACCGGTTCGCCTTAGCAAGGCTATCCCAATATTGAATTACATAAGCTTTTACTGCCTTGGGCAACGTATCGAATGATTTATCCATCATCAACTCGGGTTCATCATCGTCACTGTCCGGTTCGTAAGCGCGGATGGCGTACTTTTTATTTTTATAGTGGAGCATCAGCTTCCAGGTAGTACCTACGAATTTCTCCTTAGGCTTCTCCGTCCAGTAGCTGTAAACAAATATGGTTTCGTAAACACCGTCCTTGTCTATGTCAACAAACTTTGTGCAATTGTCAGACATATCGACCGTAATTTCAGCATAGTCTTTTATTTGCCAATCCTGCACATAGGCGCCATTTACCATAGTGTAGGCAGTGCAGAAAAAGTTTTTTCCTTTACCAGTTGCGGTAGCTAAAAATAAGTGTTGCCCGGCAGCATCTTTATACTCATAGCATTCTTGTACTTTACCTTCAAACTTAATGGAAATAGGCTTTTGGGGCGCGACGCTATCATTAGCCTGTATAACGTTGACCGACATTTGGGCATAGCTATACTGAACCGCAATTGTTACCGCGGCAATCAGCACGAAAAATAGCTTTTTCATTTTAGGGGATTTGCTATAAAGCTACAAAATCAGCCCCTTACCGTCCAAATGCCCAAGTCAAAAACTTCGGCATCGCCTTAGCCCATGTTTCGGTATTATGGCTGCCGCCAAACATCTCGATGTACTGCACATCGGCAGGGCGGGTAAAACCTTTGGCTTCCAGTTCTTTTATCAGATCAACCGTATCATCAATGGAATCGATGATGCCGTTTTTATTCCTATCGCTGGTTTCGTCTTTCGTGCCGGTTTGCAGCCAGATCTTTATATTGGGTTTTACATCTGTATTTTTTATTATGCCGTGCATAATACGATCGGCCTCGGTGTAGCCCTTCGACAAATCTTTGCTTCTCCACCAAAATGAGCCGGAGAAAACACCAACCTTATCAAACAGCTGCGGGTTATTCCAGGTGATATCCAAAGCGGATAATCCACCTAAAGAAAAACCTGCATAAACCGTTGAATTAAACTTCTCGATTCCGGTAAGCTTGCTGATGCCGGGGAGTAATTCTGTCTTGATAAACTCGGTATACAAGGTGGCCTTTGTACCGCGCTTTTTAAAATCGGGTATACCGGCGGTGCCGTATTCCTGCAGGCGTTCTTCGCCGGAATGGATAGCAACTACCAGCACAGGCTTAATGCGGCCGTAATTCGTCAGCTCCGTTAAGGTATCTTTCAGCTGTAAGGCTTCAAGCTCCTGGCCGTCGTTCAGTAATAATAAATTAAGGGGTTCGGTTATTTCGCCATCTTCAGGCATCAGCAGCGTGCATGCTACATCGCGCTTCAGCACATCCGATTTAAGGGTAATATTTGTTTCAGTGATAGTGATCTCCATCTCCTGCCAGCTCGCGTACATCTCTATTCAATTAATTAAGGCCGCAAATTTACGGATTTGATTTTGAAGATTCGGCAATCTGGCGATTTGATGATATTGATTTGATAATTAACAACTTTCTTAAATTTTCAAATCGACACATCGTCAAATTTTCAAATTAAATTTTCTACCTTACATTCATAAATAAATACAAATACTTTGGTAGAAAAATATCACCGCTGGTACTCCCAAAACTTAGGGACAGATGTAGAGATGCTGGTTTTTGGCGATCGGGGCTACCCTATCATCCTGTTTCCGACATCGCAGGGAAAGTATTTTCAGAATAAAGATGAAGGCCTGATTGATAGTGTAAGCTGGTTTATTAATGAAGGCCTGGTAAAAATATATTGCCCCGATAGCTTCGACTGGCTTACCTGGTACAATAAAGGCGTGCATCCACTGGAGCGGGCCAGCCGCTACAACTGGTACGATAAAATGCTGGCCGAAGAGCTGGCGCCCTGGGCTATGCAGGAAACAGGTGTGGGTAAAGTGGCTGCTGCCGGCTGCAGTTTTGGCGGTTACCATGCAGCCAATTTTGCGTTAAAGCACCCGGACAAAGTTGGCAATATGTTTAGTATGAGCGGAGCATTCGACGTCAAGCAGTTTATGGATGGCTTTTATAGTGACGATGTTTTTTATAACAACCCGGTGGATTACCTACCCGGTAGCAACCAGCCCGACCTGTGGCATATGAATATTATTTTAGGCACTGCCGAGCATGATATTTGCCGCGAAGATAATAACCGGCTGTCAAACATTTTGAACCAAAAGCATATTAACCATTGGTTGGATGTCCGCCCGTTTGCCAGTCACGACTGGCCTATATGGAAGGAGATGTTTCCGCATTACCTGTCGACAATTCGTTAGATTTGAGATTATTGACTTAATTTAATATATCCGTAACAAGCAGCCCGGCTGCAAACTAATTACCCATCACCCATGAAAAAAATAGGCATCTTATTCGGACAGGAAAAATCGTTTCCGCAGGCGTTTGTAGAGCGCGTAAATCAAAAGGCTGAGAAAAATATAAGCGCGGAGTTTGTGCGCATCGATAAGGTTATGCAAGCCGAACCACAGGGTTATTCGGTAATTATCGACCGTATATCGCAGGATGTGCCCTTTTACCGGGCCATGCTAAAAAATGCCGCCATAACCGGAACGGCAGTAATCAATAACCCGTTCTGGTGGAGCGCCGATGAGAAGTTTTTTAACAATGCACTTGCCGTAAAGATTGGCGTTCCGGTGCCGAAAACGGTGATACTGCCATCAAAAGAGCTTCCGGACGATACTACCGGCGAGTCATTCCGCAACCTGGCGTACCCGCTGGATTGGGAAGGCATATTCAATTATGTTGGCTTTCCGGCGTATATGAAACCGTTTGACGGGGGCGGCTGGAAAGAAGTTTACCAGATAAACAACCTGGATGAGATGTGGGATAAATACAGCCGCACCAAGCAATATGTGATGATGCTGCAGGAGGAGATTATTTTTGAAGACTATTTCCGCTGCTATTGCATTGGCGGCAAGCATGTGCGCATTATGCAATACGAGCCCCGCAATCCGCACCACCTGCGCTACGAGCACGGCAAGGCACCTGCAGCAAAAAAACTGCTGGAAACCGTAAAGAATTATGTTATTAAACTCAATAAATATTTAGGCTACGATTTTAACACCGTTGAATTCGCCATCCGCAACGGTGTGCCTTACGCCATCGACTTCTGCAACCCAGCCCCTGACGCCGAGGTAACCAGTGTTGGCCAGGATAATTTCGACTGGGTAGTTGAAACCGCTGCCGATTATGCTATAGAGCGGGCGAAAAAACAGAAAGACGATGCCGATAACCTTACCTGGGGCGAGTATGTAAAGACCGGCGCTGCTAAGGAACATTTGCTATCATCAGAGAAAAAGGTTGAGAAGAAAGCCGATAAAAAAGAAGCAACTACCGGCCAGGTAGATCACCCGATTACTGATGAAGGTACAATCATATCAGGCCCGGTAAAACCGAAAAGAACAACCAAAAAATAAGCGATGGCTTTAGATAGCAATGGGTTTAAAACCCATCGCTATGGATGAAAAACCAACCAAAACCAAATTATAGAAGGCATTAATATGAACGAATTCACCCTAGGTGTCGAAGAAGAATTCATGGTGGTTGACCCTGTGAGCAGGGAACTGACATCGCATGAGCAAAAAATTGTTGACGCCGCTCAAAAAATACACGAAGACCAGGTTAAGGCCGAGATGCACCAGGCGGTGGTTGAGGTAGGTACGCATATTTGCCATAATACCGGCGAAGCCCGCAAAGAGGTAACCAAGCTCCGCGGTACCGTAGCGCAGTTGGCCGGCGACATCGGCCTGCGCATCGGCGCTGCAGGCACCCATCCGTTCTCTCACTGGCAGCACCAACTGATAACCGACCATCCGCGGTATTTTGAAATTGTGGACGAATTGCAGGAGGCCGCACGCTCGAACCTCATCTTCGGTCTTCACGTGCATGTCGGCATACAGTCCCGCGAAATGGCTATCCACATAGCGAACCAGGTAAGGTACTTTTTGCCACACGTGTATGCACTGTCAACTAATTCGCCGTTTTGGGAAGGACGTAATACCGGTTATAAATCGTTTCGTACCAAGGTATTTGACAAGTTTCCGCGCACCGGTATCCCTGATTATTTTAGCAGCATCGAAGAATATGATAATTATATCAAGCTGCTTGTAAAAACTAACTGCATTGACAACGCTAAAAAGATATGGTGGGATATACGTGTTCATCCTTTCTTTGAGACCATAGAGTTCCGCATTTGCGATTGCCCTATGCTGATTGATGAAACTATGACGTTTGTGGCTTTATTTCAGGCATTGTGTGCTAAATTGTACAAGCTAAGGCTGCAAAACATGTCGTTCATCAGCTATAACAGGGCGCTTATTAATGAAAACATATGGCGTGCCGCCCGTTACGGCATCGACGGTAAAATGATTGACTTCGGTAAGGAGATGGAGGTAAACACCCGTTCGCTGATACTGGAGCTATTGGATTTTGTTGATGATGTAGTTGACGACCTGGGTTGCCGCGAAGATTTGAATTATGTTCACAAAATTTTGGAGCATGGCACCGGGGCAGACAGGCAATTAGCAGTTTACCAGCAAAATAATAACTTTGCAGACGTTGTGGACTACATTACGTCGCAAACGTTAAAGGGAATATAATTTTAAGATGATACATTTAGATAAGCCGGAAATTAAAGTTGCCATACTTGATTTTTATGACGGGGTTGCAAACGAGGGCATGCGCGGTTTCCGTGAGATTTTAGACAGATACAAGGTAAAAAATGAACTTAACCTTAGCTACGAGGTATTTGACGTACGCAAAAAGGTTGAAATGCCGGGAACTGAATTTGACATTTACATTTCAAGCGGTGGCCCCGGCGACCCGCTGGAAAGTGAGGGAAGCGAGTGGGAGAAAAAGTATTTTCAGCTGGTTGATAAGCTGGAAGACCATAACCTGTCGAACACATCACAGAAAAAATACGGCTTCTTTGTTTGCCATTCCTTCCAGCTGATGTGCCGCAAGTATCAGTTGGGGCATGTAAATATGCGCAAATCGCCATCGTTTGGCGTGTTGCCCGTGCACCAAACTACTGCCGGTAAACATGACCCGGTATTTGAAAATATGGCCGACCCATTTTACACTGTTGACTCCAGGCTTTGGCAGGTGATAAATCCAGACGAAAAACGTTTTACAGATTTGGGCATGCAACTGCTTGCTGTGGAAAAGGAAAGGCCGCATGTGGATTTGCCGCGCGCGATGATGGCTGTCCGCTTTAGTGAATATTTTTTCTCAACGCAATTCCACCCTGAGGCAGATTCAAAGGGTGTAAAATCGTTACTGTTGAAAGAAGAGAAAAAGAAAGATGTGGTAAACGAGCACGGCATAGATAAATATAACGAAATGCTGGAGCGGCTGGACGACCCGGATAAAATAACGCACACCCAAAATACCATGATCCCGAACTTTTTGGACCAGGCAGTGATGAATTTCCAGGAAGCCTGAACCGGGATTTAGGGGATTTGAGGGATTGAAACGGATATAAAACATGGTTAATGTAGAGACGCGATGCTTCGCGTCTCCCACGGACAGGTTGTCACCATGCAGTTTGAGCACCACATAATTCGAAACGCGAAAAATTAGATTTGACAACTTTTAAAAAGTTGTCAAATCTGCCCCGCATACATTCTTTTGAAAGGCATTATGAACCCATCTATCCGCAAAACATACAACGCAAACTTTACCGACGAAAAGTATCAAAACTTTTTAAGCGCATTGAGCGAAGGGCTGGGCGGACCTATCCCCTTTCGTGTGGCGGAAACGCCGGTATTTTTGACGGATGATTTCAGGGACAGGCTTATTACCGCCGGCAACGATATTATCGCCACTATTTTACAACCCAATTTTAAGGAGTTAACCGAACGTGCTATCCCCGAAAAATGGCGCGTGGCTAATGAGAATGACCACGCGCACTTTATCGCGCTTGATTTTGGGGTTTGCAAGGACGAAGCCGGCAACATTGTACCAAAGCTCATCGAGTTGCAGGGCTTTCCGTCGTTATTTGGTTTCCAGGTAAAAATGGGTGATGAGTTTCGCACAAACTTTGATATTCCTGGTAATCAAACCGTTTATTTTAATGGTCTCGACAGGGAAAGCTATGTTGAATTGCTGCGAAAAACGATTGTAGGTGATTGCAAACCTGAAGAGGTGGTTGTAATGGATGTTGACGCCTTTCAGCAAAAAACCTATGTTGATTTCCTGCAAACATTGAAAATTATAGGTACGCCCGTGGTTTCGTTAAGTGACCTGCAACAGGAAGGTGACCGGCTTTTTTATCAGCATAATGGCGAAAAACAACGCATCAAGCGCATTTATAACCGGTTGATATTTGATGAAATAGAAAGTGATGCCCATATTTTTGATAAAGTAGTTGATGTAAGGCAGCCACTGGATGTGGAATGGATAACCCACCCCAACTGGTTTTACCGCATCAGCAAGTTTACTATGCCGTTTCTGAAAGGCGATTATGTGCCCAAAACACAATTCGTTCATCTGCTTAAAGAAATACCGGCAGATTTGGGGCATTACGTACTGAAACCATTATTCTCTTTTGCCGGTCAAGGTGTTATCATCGACGTAAAAGAAGATGATATCAAAAACATCAAAGACCCCGAGAACTGGATATTACAGGAAAAAGTAAATTACGAGCCTGTTGTACAGGCCCCCGATGGCGGCGTAAAGGCTGAAATCCGTTTGCTATATCTTTGGCCCAATGGCGATGAAAAACCAACCTTAGCCATAAACCTGGCTCGCCTGAGCCGCGGTAAAATGATTGGCGTACGCTATAACAAGGATTTCGACTGGGTTGGCGGCACAATTGCGTTTATGGGGTAAAAAAAGAATCAAGAGCCAAGAACCAGGAAATTGAATCTAGAAAGAAATTAATAACGCATAATTGAAGCGATCTTGACCCTTGGTTCTTGATTCTTGACTCTTCTTTAAACCAAATCGTACTTCGCTTGTCTACATTAAATATAAATTGTATTAAATTTGTGACGTGAATATCCAGTTAATCATTATAGCGATACTTTTTGCGGCGGCTGTTTTTTATGTGGGCAGGCTGATGTATAAAAATTTGTTTGCAAAAAAAAGCTGTGGAAGTAACTGCAAATGTGGCGTCGATTTTTCAGCTATCGAACCGGATAAATCATCCAAATAACGATATAAGCCAATTTATATACCTCAATCCAGGATAGTATTTTATTTATTTGATAAAATTTAATGGCCGATAAACAGGTTTTTCAAACTGATACCCCGAGCAGATGGATCCGTTTTAAGTGGCTTAGCCGCGCAATTATTATTATACTGGTTGCCAGTGTGGTAGCTGCAGCCATTACAGTGACTTCCAAACATTACCCCAGCTTACCGAATTTAAACCCGACTCCTAAGAAGCTGACCAAGGAAGAGCTTGACCTTCTTAAAAAATCAAAAAAGTTCAAGGACTTTAAAATCGATAAAAACGAAATAGAGAAACTTGCAAAAACACGCCATTTACACCAGCTAAAGCGTCCGAACAACAAAGACCGCATAAACGCTGCATTTTATCGCCCGTGGGAGGCGCAGGCGTACAACTCTCTTGTAGATAACATTACCAAGTTGGACATGGTGGTTAGTGAGGGCTTTTTTATAATGCCTAAGCGGGATACTATCGTAGCCAATGTGGACACAGGGCTTATCAACATCAACAAAAAATTCAAAAAGCCGGTGCTGATGTCGCTGTCTAACTATGTGAATTATAACAATGCCACAGGTGGGTACGACAGTAAGGACGTTGAGCGTATAATTAAGGATAAGGCGCTGCGCGCAGAATTTATTAACAGCATTGTCCGGAATCTAAAGAGACTGAAATTCCAGGGTGTAAACCTTGATTTTGATGATATAAAAGATCACAACAGCAAAAATTATGTCGCTTTTGAGAATGATCTTTACAATGTTCTGCACGCCGAAGGCCTGTTGGTAACCCAAAACGTGATACCTGATGACCACCAGTTTAACCTGGAGCGGCTGGCAAAAATTAACGACTTTTTATTTGTGATGGCTATAGACCAGCACAACGAAAGCAGCAACGCCGGCGATTTATCAAACCAGCATTGGGTAGAACAAATACTGGATGAGGTATGTTCAAAAATACCGAGCGAAAAAGTAATATTAACTGTTGCCGGGGGTGCTGTCGACTGGCCGGAAGGCAGTGTTGGCAAGGCTATCGGTTATCCCCAGGCTATTAGTATTGCGCAGGAAAATAAAAGTAATATTACCTTCGACCCAATATCGGCTAACCTGCACTATACTTATTTTGACGACGATAGCCTTGAGCATACCGTTTATTTTACGGATGCAGGAACCAATTTCAATGTCATCCGCATGGCCGACGATTGGGCTACCGGCGGTATTGCCCTATGGCGTTTAGGGGCTGAAGACCCGCGTTTGTGGACCTTCTTTCCGAAAAATCTTTCTATTGACTCTTTACGCAAAACCGGTGTTGATGTACGACGGCTCACAACCGTAGGGTTAAATAATAAAATAGACTACGACGGCAATGGCGAGGTGCTCGACTTGATTACAACGCCTGATACCGGGCATATCGACGTCCATCTCAATCCCGATAACTTTGTTATCACCAACCAGGTTTACAAAAAACTGCCTACCAAATATGTGATCAGGAAGTACGGTTATGCGCCAGGTAAAATCGTGCTGACATTTGACGATGGTCCCGACCCTGACTATACGCCTCGCATTCTTGATATTTTAAAACGCGAAAAAGTACCTGCTGCATTTTTTGTGGTTGGTTCGATGGCCGAAAAGAATATATCTATCCTAAGGCGCGAATTTGAAGAAGGCTACGAAATAGGCAATCACACCTTCTTTCATCCGGATATATCGACTGTAAGTATTCAACGTGTAAACCTGGAATTGAATGCTACCCGTAAGCTGATTGAATCGGTAACCGGGCGCAGTACCATTTTATTCAGGCCGCCATTTAATGCTGATGCCGAGCCGCAAACACTAGCAGAGGTTATCCCGGTGGCAGAAAGCCGCAAGCAAAGCTATATCAATATAGGTGAATCAATAGACCCGTGGGATTGGCAACCGGGTGTTACCGCTGACAGCATTATTGCCCGTACGATCAGGCAAAAAGATGCGGGCTCGATGTTGCTTTTGCATGATGCAGGTGGTGATACGCGCGAAGAAACAGTGAAGGCTTTGCCCGAAATTATACATTTCTTTAAAAGTCATGGCTACAAGTTTACTACCATCGCCGATGTGCTGGGAAAAACTAAAGACGACTTAATGCCACCAATTAAGGACGATGCCAATTCGGGTATTTTGGGCACGTTGTATAATATCTGGATACAGTTCTACTTCTATGGTAACTGGTTTTTATTATACCTGTTTCTTTCGGCTATTTTCCTGGCAATAGGGCGTGTAATCCTCATCGGCATTTTAGCGGTAAGGCAGTATAGCGAAGACAGAAAGGTTAACCGGACCATTATTGACCCGGCGGCATTACCTGCGGTAAGCATTATTGTACCTGGCTATAATGAGGAAGTAACGGCCATAAAAACAATTCAAAGCCTCCTAAAAACCGAGTACAATATTTTTGAGATAATTTTTATTGACGATGGCTCCAAGGATAAAACCTACGAGTTGGTAAATAACGCTTACGGCAACCATCCGCTGGTAAAAGTATTGACCAAGCCAAATGGCGGGAAAGCGTCGGCGCTAAATTTTGGCATAAGCCATGCGCAATACGATTTTGTGGTATGTATAGATGCCGATACCCAGCTAAAGGACGACGCCATTTACCATTTGATGACCTATTTTTCGGATGAAGAAATCGGGGCCGTTGCAGGTACCGTAAAGGTAGGCAACGAAACCAACATCATTACCCGCTGGCAGTCGATAGAATACATTACCGCTCAGAATATGGACCGCAGGGCGTTTGATTTGGTTAATAGTATAACGGTAGTTCCCGGAGCGATAGGAGCATTTCGCAAGTCAGCAATATATAAAGCAGGCGGTTTTACCTACGATACCCTTGCCGAAGATTGCGACCTTACTATGCGTATATTAAAACAAGGCTATATTGTGAAGAACTGCGCAGAGGCAATTGCCTACACAGAAGCGCCGGAAACACTAAACGGCCTGTTAAAGCAACGCTTCCGCTGGAGTTTCGGCGTTATCCAGAGTTTCTGGAAAAACAAGGATGCGTTGTTCAATAAGAAATACAAGTTCTTCGGCATGCTGGGGATGCCTAATATATTGCTGTTCCAGATTATCCTGCCTTTGTTTTCGCCGTTAGCCGATTTGATAATGATATTCGGCTTATTTAGTGATAAACCTGGAAGGATATTGCTATTCTACGCAGCCTTTGTGGTGATTGACTTTATAGTGGCTATTATCGCCTTCTGGATGCAAAAAGAGGACTATAAAAAGCTGGTTTACATCATCCCGCAGCGTTTTATATGGCGCCAGCTGATGTACTACGTACTGTTTAAATCTATCCGCAAAGCCTTAAAAGGCGAGTTAAGTGGCTGGGGCGCGTTGAAAAGGACGGGAAATGTGATTATTAAAAAGGATGAGCCGGTTGATAGTAATTAGAGACGGAGAGTAGAGAATGGTTGATGACGGCTGAGCCTTGGTTCAAAAACAGAAAAGTATCAGCGTCATCAAATAAATCAGTTGACATCTGCGCTCTTCTTTCGGATTTTACTGACTTTCCGGACTTCCGGACTTCTCAATCAAACAAACAGCGTAAGCAACGATGCCTTCTTCGCGGCCGATAAAGCCAAGCTGTTCGTTGGTAGTGGCTTTTATGGAGATGTCATCCGCGTCTATACCGGCGGCCCGGGCAATATTAATTTGCATTGCGGGGATATGCGGGTTGATTTTTGGCGCTTCGAGGCATACCATCGCATCGATGTTGTTGATTTCCCAGCCTTTTTCGCGCAGCAATATCATCACGTGCTGTAGCAGTACCAGGCTGCTGATGCCTTTCCAGCGGTCATCTTTGTTCGAAAAATGGTAACCGATATCGCGCAGGTTAGCCGCACCCAGCAAAGCATCGCAAATGGCATGCAGTAAAACATCGGCATCAGAATGACCGTAAGCTCCTGCGTGATGTTCCAAATTTACTCCCCCTAAAACAAAAGGGTGCCCCTCGCGCAACTGATGTACATCAAATCCAAACCCAACCTTAATTTTAGCCATTATCTCTTATTAGAATTTCTTTCGCCACCAAAACTGGCTGATAGCGTGAAACGTAAAGTATTGGCAAGCGGACTATTTTGCTGGCTTGCAGCGAGGTATGAAAAGTCGAAACGGAATGAATCATATTTAAGACCAACGCCTGCGGTTAAATAATGCGCACCGCCTTTGTTTGCATTTTGATAAAAGTAACCGGCCCGGATTGCGAACAGTTGATTGTACCAATATTCTACACCCGGAGATATAGAAATTTCCTGCAATTCTTCGTGAAAGCCGCCCGGTGCATCGGAAAAAGAACCGAAAATACCTGCTGGTACCGAAACGTTATCGTCCTTCCCTTTGATGATATTACCGTTCTGATCTCTTATTGGCGGAGTAGGCACCAAAAGCTTGTTAAAGTCGATGGCAAATGTTACCTGGTTATAATCGTCCAGGTTAAGCGTATTTGCTATACCGAGTTTCAGGTTAGCGGGTAAAAAGTATTTCGGACCGCCATCGCTATAGCTTATTTTATTACCGATGTTGGAGATATTAGCGCCAAAAGCAAAAATGGCGTCGGTGCCAAATTCCTGGGTTGGTTTATTATAATACATCGATACTCCTGCCGATAGTGCATTACCGGCCTTAGCCTGCTGGCCCGAGCCGGTTGCAAAAGCTGCGTTTGACAAGCTGGAATGTATAAAACCCACAGTTAACCCAAGCGAAAAACTTTCGCCAAACTTACGGGCAAACGAAGTGTTTAATGAAAATTCATTCGGCGTATAGGTGCCCTGGTTGTTCTGTCCTTCGTCGGTAAGCTGTATGCTTCCGTAATTAAAATAGCGTAATGAAGCCCCGATCGTATTGCGCTCATCGAGCTTATGTGCATAACTTAAATAGGACAAACTGATATCAGGAACCAGCTGGCGCAGCCAGGGGCTATATGATAATGCCACATTATCATTGCTCTCCAGGTAGGCAAGTTTCGACGGATTCCAGAAATTTGCATTCACATCTGGGGTGATGGCAACGCCTGCATCTCCCATAGCTCCGGAACGCGAATCGGGTGTAATATTCAGGAAAGGTACTGCTGTAGGTATAGCTGTTGAGTAATTTGAACCATTAGTGCTTGTTTGCGACATTGCCAGAGCGGGCAACAAAACAGTAACAGACAGCAGAATAGCTTTGCGGTATAAAAACTTCATCAGTGAAATTTACTCTTGCTTTTAAAGTAATAAATATATGCTAATTGCTGCCTATTACGTACAACTGCACCAATAAGTTTTCCACCGAAAAAAATATCAGGGATGCAACATATAACATAGTTTGCTCGTTAAAAGGCCGATAAGGTTAGAATTTCTTTTCGAGATAAAAGTTAAAAAATTAGCATTTTAGGCAAAATGTATTAAATTTACCCTTTAAATTAACTAAAAGAATATGAAAGTATTTTTTACTAAGACTGCAATAGTACTGGCGGGAGCGGGATTTGTGTTGAGCAGCTGCGGTAAACATGAGCAATCCAGCAAAACGGGGTTGGCTTATAACGACAAAACCAATGGCGGTTATGAACGCTTCCGGCAAACGCATCCCTCACCTGGCCCCGGCCTTATCCCTATTGAAGGCGGTACTTTTGTGGTGGGTGGAAGTGCAGATCAGGACGTTACTTATGAGTACAACAATGTAAAGCGCAGGGTAACTATCCCATCGTTTTATATGGACGAAACAGAGGTATCGAACCAGGACTGGATCGACTATATGCACTGGATTAATATTACTTTCCCTGATGATCGCGAATTGTATTACAATGCAATTCCGGATACACTGGTATGGCGCAGGCCCCTTTCTTACAACGAACCTTATGTTGATAACTATTTAAGGCACCCTGCGTTCCAGGACTACCCGGTTGTAGGTGTTACCTGGACCCAGGTTCAGGACTATTGTCAATGGAGGACTGACCGTACCAACGAAAATATTCTGCGTGAACGTGGCAACCTGGTTGCCTGGAAAGATATGAATGGCACCGGCAAAGGCAAAAATGCCGCCCCGGTTGCAGCGAGTAAAGAGCCATTTAATACTGATATATACCTGAACGGCCAGATTCGCGGTGCAGGTATAGATGGTAAAAAAATGCTTCCGGATTTAAGCCCTAATGCAAAAGCTGCAGCAGGCGCCGGTGGTAAAGCCGGTAAAGTAGTAAGGCCGGTACGTATGGAAGACGGTATCTTGAAACAGGGTTATCGTCTGCCTTCGGAAGCCGAATGGGAATATGCAGCCCTCGCATTAATAGGGAATACACAATTTGAAAATATAGACGATAATAAAGTATATCCGTGGAACGGCCTTGGTGTACGTTCATCTAAAAAAGCTACACGCGGCCTGATATTGGCCAACTTTAAACGCGGCATGGGCGACAACGCCGGTGTAGGCGGTTACCTGAACGACAAGGCCGACATTACCGCCCCGGTAAGGGGATATCCACCAAACGATTTTGGTTTATATAATATGGCCGGAAACGTAAATGAATGGGTAGAGGATACTTACCGCCAGACATCGTTCGAAGAATTTGACGACTTTAACCCTTTCCGCGGTAACGAATTTACCAATAAAAGGTTAGCAGACCCAACCAAAGGTTTATATGCTAAAGACAAATATGGCAAGCCTATCAAAGATCCATCAAAGTCCAACAAAAAGATGAAATACAGCGAGTTGGTTGCCATGCAGCAGCAAGCTGCCGGTGCCAATCCTAATGCTGCCGCTACACCGGGTGCTCCGGGTGCCGCGCCTGCAAATGGAGCTGCCAATACTTCGGCCACTCCTCCGGGCGGTTTAAGAGCTGATTTGGCAGGCAAGCCTTACAATGCCGATTACAGAGGTTATAATGATACCGTTAATACTTCGCTATATGGTAAAACTACTTTAGTTAACGACCACTCGAAGGTTTACAAAGGCGGTTCGTGGAATGATATGGCTTTTTGGCTGAACCCTGCAGCCCGCCGCTTTATGGATCAGGATGACGCAAGCGCCGAAGTTGGTTTCCGTTGTGCTATGACATTGGTAGGTTCCCCTGAAATTCACCCTGAAGGAAAGCCGCACTACAGTATTAAAAAGTCTAAGCCGTATAAAGCTACCCGGTAAGAGATATTTGTAGATATTACATATTTAAAATGCGCTTCGAATGAGGCGCATTTTTTGTTTGCGCTATTGTCTGAACTGAAATTTATACAATTCAGGAATTACCAGGATTATGCATGGTACCACATTTAAGGAATTCGGCAAATTCTGGTTCAGACATTTAAAACATCATCAAAACCTGGTTCTTTTCAACCTTATCGCCGGGTTTTATTTTGATAGTTTTAACTGTAACGTCGGAAGGGGCTTTGATGATATTTTCCATCTTCATGGCTTCAAGCACGAACAGGTTATCGCCCTTTTTAATTTCCATGCCCTCGGTAACGAATACTTTCAACACCAGTCCGGGCATAGGGGCCTTTATCTCGCTTACCTTTGCAGCATTCAAATTACTTAAGCCGAGCTTGTCCAGCAGGATATCGAACTGGTCTTTGGCGGTAACGCTGTAAGTATTATTGTTAACTTTTATTTCGGCAGTTTTTTCTGTTGAATTAAAGCTGACAACTTCAACGTTATATGATTGAAGGTTATTAATAACATGATAAGTCTCGGTATTTAACTGTGATATATCAGCAGCAGTCATCTCTCCGTTAATTAATAGTTGTTCGCCCTTGCGGTCTGTTTCGTAATCGAACTGCTCGTTTATGGTTAGCTTATACATTTTTTTAGATGTGAGATTTGAGACGTGAGATACAGGTAAAGACTTGCGAAGTTTCATAAACTTTGCAAGTCTGACGACAGTTATTGCGTTAATACATACTGAATCATATTAGCACCCATTTTTAGGGCCTTTACACGGTTTTCCTGCGAGTCGTTAGCATAAGTGCCGTAATCTTCCCAGCCGTTGCCTAAATCGCACTCATAGGTATAAAAACACACCAGGCGCCCTTTATAAATCAAGCCAAAACCTTGCGCGCGTTTACCATCGTGTTCATGAATTTTGGGTAAGCCGGCAGGAAACGGAAATTTTTGATGATATATCGGATGATTTAGCGGCAATTCTACAAAATCAAGCTCCGGGAACACCTTTTTCATTTCCCGGCGGATAAACTGGTCGAGTCCGTAATTATCATCAACATGCAGGAAACCGCCACCCGTAAGATATTTGCGCAGGTTGCGTACATCCTGGTCGGAAAAAATCACGTTGCCGTGGCCGGTCATGAATATAAACGGGTAATTGAATATTTCAGCGCTGCCAACTTCAACCACCTCATCTTCCTGCTGAAAATTGGTTTTAAGGTTGTCGTTACAAAACTTTATCAGGTTAGGCAGGGCGGTGCGGTCGCCGTACCAATCGCCGCCGCCATTGTATTTAAGTTTGGCCATTTTATAGGTAGGGCCGGTGAAGCTTGTGGTTACTACGACTAATAGCATTGCGGCGGCCATCATAGCGATGGGTTTTAAACCCATCGCTATGATGGCCTGTCCTGATGACGCAGGGCGATGCCCTGCGCTAGCAGATGCAACCCTTTCAGGGTAATCGCATGCCGAATTTAAAGCCCCCTGTCTCTCAGAAGAGGAACCGCGCCGGCCAGCTGTTTCTATTTTATTTTCAAACATTGGACAATTCTAACCTAATTAACTTATACAACTCAATCAACAGTTCGCCTACCCCACTCTATTCAAGAAATTCACCTCGAAACAAGCCTCCAAAGCAGCAGTCTCTGTTCTTAAACGACTTTCTCCTAAAGTTATGGCTTTATAATCGTTTTTTAATGCGCTATCTATTTCACCTGGCGTAAAATCTCCTTCAGGGCCAATCAATATTAAGCTGCTGCCTTGCAATTGCAGTTCATTACGCAGACTTGCTTTCCCGCCTGGCTCGCAATGGGCTATAAACTTCTGCCCGTTAAAAGTATTTGTAATAAACCGATTAAAGGCGAGTGGCTCATTCAGCACCGGATGATAAGCTTTTAATGATTGCTTGATAGCAGAAGTAATTATCTTATTCAGCCGTTCTGTTTTGACCTCTTTCCGCTCCGACCGCTGGCAGATAAGCAAGGAAATCTCATCGATACCTATCTCGGTTGCTTTCTCCAAAAACCACTCAACCCGTTCGATATTTTTTGTAGGAGCAATGGCGACGTGCAGGTAATGATTGCGTTTGCCATATCCGGTAGTAACGGACTTTATTTCAAGAATAGTACGCTTGGGGTGCGCATCGGTAATTGCTGCAAGATACAGGCCGCCTTTACCATCTATCAGTTGTACCTCGTCATCCTTCTGCAGCCGCATAACGCGTATGGCATGTTTACTCTCTTCCTCATCAAGGAAAAATTGCTTATGCGAAGGATTGATACCGGGTGTGTAGAACAGATGCATTTTGAGGCGAAATCGTAAAGCTAAAAGGTATTGCGGAAATATCCTAATTGAGGAGGCGAAAGGTTAAAGCTGAAAGGCAAAAGCTAAAAATGCAAGACGGCTATGAACTATCAACTATGAACTCCCTTAATGCAAATCCACCGTATCCTCTTCATTTATCAGTAGTTCAAGCTTTACTGACTCAATGTTTTGATCTGATTTTTTAAGGACGGTGATGTTATATCCGTTCGATTCTTTCTGTTCCCCCACATCAGGGATTTTACCGAATATATCGCCCAGCCAGCCTGATACGGTATCAAAGTCACCGTCTTCGGGTAAATCATGCGGCAGGTGGCCGTTAACATCGTATATAGGTGCTAATGCATTAACGATAAACTCACGGTCGTTTACGCGCTCAACGATTGGTTTTTCTTCGTCGTACTCGTCCTGTATCTCACCAACCAGCTCTTCAACAATATCTTCCAAAGTAACCATGCCCGCGGTACCGCCAAATTCGTCGGACACGATAGCTATCTGTATACGTTTTTGCTGCAGCTCGGCCATCAGGTCGTTAATCTTCTTGGTTTCCGGAACGAAATAAGGCTTCCGGATAATATCGCGCAGCTGAAAGTCCTGGTTGCTGGCCAGTAAAGGCAGAATATCCTTGGCATGTACAATACCGATTATCTTATCGATAACGTCATCATAAACCGGCATACGCGAATAACCTTCAGATATAATCATCTGTACCAATTCATCTTTTGGCGTGCTTACATCAACACCCGATATTTTGGTACGCGGCACCATGATGTTTTTCACCACACGCTCATTAAAATCAAACACGTTCTGGATTAGTTCATGCTCGTTGGAGTCGAGTGCGCCAGTCTCTTTGCCCTGGTCTAATAAGTATTGAAGTTCTTCTGAGCTATGGTGCGACTCGCTGCCCTCCATCTCCTTAATCCCCATCAGCTTTAAAATCGCGGTAGCAAAATAGTTTAAGATGGTTATGAGCGGGCGAAAAACTACGAAGAATACCTGCAACGGTGCGGAAACAGCAAGAGCAGTCCGCATGGAGCGCTGTATGGCAATATTCTTCGGGGCTAATTCGCCGAAAATTATACTGATGAAAGTAATGAATATGAATGCCAGCACATGGCTTAGGTTAATGATGATATTTGACGGATTACTATTGCCAAACAAGGTAAATATTTTGAGAACGACATTGGTAAATACACCCTCACCGATAACCCCCAAAGCCAGCGATGCGATGGTGATACCTAATTGAGTAGCGGCCAGGTAGCCATCCAGGTTACCCATAATGGTACGGGTAAGCTTGGCCATGCGACTACCAGATTTTACTTTCAGCTCGATCTGCGAGCCGCGAACACGAACCATAGCAAACTCCGCGGCAACAAAGAAGCCGTTAAGCAACACCAGTAAAAGGGTAAGGAAGATATATAAACCGTTTATTTCTCGCTCGGGGTCCATATATTAATTATTGGTACACTGGAAACGTACTTTTGTACAGTTCCAAACTTTCTTTTATTACTTTATGCGCATAGCGCCTGCCAAGTAAATGTTCTATTGTTACGTTTTTCCCCTCCAGTTTCTTGTAATCCTTAAAAAAACGAACAATCTCTGTCATAGCGTGTGGCGGCAACTCTTTTAAATCGTTTATATAATTAACAGACATGTCGTTTTTAGCGACTGCAATTATTTTATCATCCTGCTCGCCATTATCAACCATGTGCATCACGCCAACCACCTTAGCCTCGATGATGGACATGGGGAATACATCGATAGAACAAAGTACTAATATATCTAATGGATCGTGATCATCGCAATAGGTTTGCGGAATAAATCCATAATTTGCAGGATATACTACTGATGAAAACAACACACGGTCGAGTTTTAACAAGCCCGACTCTTTATCAATTTCATATTTGGCTTTTGAGCCTTTTGGTATTTCAATTATTGCGTGAACAATTTCAGGGATATCGTCTCCGGGTGAAACCTGGTGCCAGGGATGTTGTGTACTCATTTAATTTTCATTTAACTCTTTAACATTTCGCTTGGAAACCATTTGCTTAATTAAAGCGATAACCAGCGGAATTGTTGTAATTATGATCAACCCGACAACGATATATTGCATGTAATCCTTTAGCTGGGGGTATTTCCGGCCGAGAAAGTACCCACTTAAGGTAAATGTACAAACCCAGGCGATGCAGCCGATAAGGTTATAAATCGTAAATTTTCTAAGGTCGACTTTAACAACTCCTGCAAAGATAGGTGCAAAAGTTCTAATTATCGGAAAAAATCTGCCTAACACTATGGCCATTCCGCCATATTTTGTGTAAAAATCTTCTGCAAGCTTTACATAGCGCTGCTTAAAGAACAGCGAATTGTTCTTGTTGAATAGCTTTGGCCCCGTTCGGTAGCCAAACCAATACCCGGTATAATTGCCCAAAACACCTGCACCTACCAGCGATACTACCAACGTAAAAATGGATACATCGAGCTTACCGCTTGCGCATAAAAGACCGGAAAGAAACAGCAAGTAATCACCGGGAAGGAAAAACCCAAAGAACAGGCCGGTTTCAGCGAATACCACTACCAGCAGAAAGTAAAACCCTACGCTGATAATATATTTGGCCTCAGTTAAATTATATAGGTGATCCCAAAAGTTGTCCATGCCGTACCCGTAAAACTACAAATATTTGTGAATATGTAATAGCGCTGTTACAGAATTAAAGATGAGATAACAGTTAGGTTGGATATGTTACAGGGAAAGCAGGAATTAAGATACCCGGTCAGCGAAATTGTAGATACACAACATTTTGCGTCTCCCGCAGACGGGTATAGCGCAATCCGTTTCCAAGTTTTAATGCAGAGACGGAATATATTCCGTCTCTGCATTAAAACCTTTTCTTAAAAGAATTTAGAAATTACTTCAGGATAAACACCGATCAAAATAGTTGCCAGCGCCGAAAAGCCTAATACCAGCTTGTAATATACAGGCACAACCAGTTCGGTACGTTCCGCATCGCGGAAGTACATGGCTACAATCACGCGGAAATAATAGAAGATACTGATGATAGCATTTATAACCGCAAGGATAACCATCCATACCTGGTAATGCCTAAGCGCCGTAGTGAACATATAGAATTTACCGATAAAGCCTGCAGTTAACGGAATACCTGCCAGCGAAAGCATCGCAATGGTTAACACCAATGCCAGGAACGGGTTCTTTTTGCCTAACCCATTAAAGCTTTCAAAGCTATCGCTGCCTGATTGCTGCTGCACCAATATCAATGCACCAAAAGCAATTATGGAAGCAATTGAATAAGCAGCAGCATAAGTAAGTACCGAGCTGCCCGAACTTGCACCTAAGCCCACAATAGCAAATAACAGGTAGCCGGCGTGTGATATACTTGAAAATGCCAGCATGCGTTTAAAGCTGTGCTGGTACAATGCAGTTATGTTCCCGATAAATAATGTAGCGATGGTAATTGTCAGCAATACCGGTACCCAGAAATCTGAAAGTGGTGCAAAGCAGGCCGAGAACAAACGCAGGAATGCTGCAAAGCCGGCAGTTTTTACTACAGTCGACATGAAGGCGGTAATAAGGGTTGGTGAACCTTCGTAAACATCCGGCGTCCAGAAGTGGAAGGGCGCAGCACCGACCTTAAAGCAAAGACCTACTATCATTAGCAATACACCTGTATAAAACATCGGCGTAATATCTTTCGGATGGTCTAACACCCAGTTGCTGATAGCCTCGAGACTAAATGAGCCTGTAGAACCATATATGAAAGTGATGCCCAACAACAGGAAGCCGGTAGAAAATGCCCCCATCAGGAAGTATTTCAGCGCTGCTTCGTTTGACGAGAAATCGCTCTTTTTGATACCCGCCAAAATATAAAGGCTTACCGACATAATTTCGATGCCGATAAACAGCATGGTAAGGTTATAGAACGATACCATCGCTATTATTCCCGCAAGCGAGAATAGCATAATGGCATAATATTCCGCAACGTGGCTGCTTATCTTTTCGAAATAGCCTCTTGATAAGAATATAATCAGAACCGTAGTTAAGATCGTTATCGTTGAAAATGCTATCGAGAAATTGTCGAACAGCATCATACCATGATAAATGGGCACTGCATTGGTATTCCACTGCGCAATACCACAACCCAAAGCGGCCAGCAACCCGATGACCGTAACCGGCAACAATGCTTTTTGAGCCTTGTATAAACCTAGGTACAAAAGCAGGATAGGTAAAACGGATATGATAATTAAAGTATTCATTTATTTGAGTTGCGGAAATTTAGGGTACACTACATTAAACAGGTGAGTAACCGAAGCTTCAGATATATGAAGGATTGGCTGCGGGTAAATACCGATAACGATAACCAGGGCGCAAATTATAGAAAGCGCAATGGTTTCCGTCCCGCTGATATCGGTGAAAGTTACGGTGAGCTCGTTGGTTGGGCCGTGCATTACTTTTTTGTACATGCGCAGCATATAAACTGCACCGAATATCATGGTTAAACCGGCAGCAGTTACCATCCAGATATTCCATTGGAGTACGCTGCTCAATAATAAAAACTCACCTACGAAACCGTTGGTAAGCGGCAGGGCAACAGTGCCAAGCACAATGATTAAAAATGCCACCGCAAACTTAGGAGCTACTTTAGCTATACCGCCCAAATCACTTATCGACCGGGTATTTAAACGCCTGCTGATGATATCCCAGATAAAGAACATACCCACCACGTTGATACCGTGGCTTAACATCTGTATCATGGCGCCTTGCAAACCTTCAATAGTAAATACAAATATACCGGCAGCAATTAAGCCAACGTGAGCGATAGAAGAATAAGCCACCAAACGCTTACCATCATTCTGCCTGAATGCGATAATAGATGCGTAACCGATGCCGATTACCGATAGCGTGATGGTCATGCTCTGCCAGTCGAAAAAGCCAAGCGGCGCGTTTGGAATCATCCAGCGGATAACACCGTAAACCCCCATCTTCAGCATAATACCCGACAACATCATGGTACCCGCAGATGGTGCCTCGGTATAAGTATCCGGCTGCCAGGTGTGTAGCGGGAACAAAGGCATCTTAATAGCAAATGCCAGGAAGAACGCCCAGAACACAAAGGCCTGGTGGCGCGAATCAAGCCCCAGTTTATAGAACTCTGTCAGGCTGTAAGTGCTGGAAGGCGTTTGCAGGTACAAATAAATTATAGCCACCAGCATAAACAGCGAGCCCGAGAAGGTGTAAATAAAAAACTTCAGCGTTATCCTGATGCGGTTTTCTCCGCCCCATAGCGAGCAGATGAAGTATATCGGTATCAGCGCTGCTTCCCATCCCACATAAAATAAGAACCCGTCCAGTGCAGTAAATACCACCAGCATGCCTGCCTGCATAAATAATATCAGCGCATAAAACGCGCCTTCATTTTTATACTGGTGTTTGTAGGTGGTTAGTATAATTAACGGAACCAGCACCGCAGTAAGCAGTACCAATACCATGCTGATACCGTCGATGCCCGCGGTAAAGTACACGCCCATTTTAGGTATCCAGGGCATATCAATCCTAAACTGGGTACTTGCATCTGGTACAAATTTGGATAAGAAATAAAGGGCAATAGCCAGTTCGGCAACGGAAAAAGTTAACGCCGCATGTTTGGCTGTTCCGTTTTTAAACAGCAGGACCGCCAGGGCAGCAATTACCGGTAAAAAAATTAAAATACTAACCGTCATTTTATTTTGTAAACGCTAATCGTTCTTTATGCTTTAGTTAAAACGTACATCAATATCGATATGATACCGATTACCATCATGAATATATAAAACCCTACGTTACCTGTTTGCAGCAGGCGCAGGCCTTTGCTGGTTTCAATTGTGCCCTTACCCAAGCCGTTAACAATACCATCTATGCCCATGCGGTCGACAACTTTATAAAAGAAATCAGACAGTCCATCAAGCGGTTTGCGGATGATGGCGTCATACAGCTCGTCGATATAAAACTTATGATAAGATATGTCAACCAATGCAGGACGCTCTTCGCCATCTCGAACCGGCACATGTGAATTTTTAACGTATTTAACATAGGCATAAAGAATGGCCACAATTGCAGCGCCCATGGATATGCACATTAAAGTAATTTCTGTTGATTTCGACAATTCAGGCGCTACCAGTAAAGGAGCGGATTTAGCAAATACAGGCGCCAGGAATTCTCCAAGTGCATGATGTCCACCCATTACTTCCGGAATGCCTATCCAACCGCCTACAATCGAGAGTATAGCCAACACAATTAAAGGAATGGTCATTGATGGCGGCGACTCATGCAAATGATGTTCCTGTTCATGCGTACCTCTGAACTTTCCGTAGAAAGTAAGATACAGCATCCGGAACATATAAAACGCCGTGAACATAGCTGTAATTACGCCGATAATATACATTGGCGTGCTGTGCATAAAGGTGTGCGCCAGTATTTCGTCTTTCGAAAAGAAACCAGCAAATGGAAATATACCAGATATGGCCAGCGTACCGATAAGCATGGTGGCAAATGTTATTTTCAGCTTGCCCTTCAAACCGCCCATATTGCGCATATCCTGCTCGCCGCTTACTGCGTGAATTACAGAACCGGCGCCGAGGAATAATAATGCCTTAAAGAATGCATGCGTCAGCACGTGGAAGAAAGCACCTGTATAAGCACCAACACCCAGGCCCAAAAACATATAGCCTAATTGCGATACCGTGGAATAGGCTAATACCTTTTTAATGTCGGTTTGCGTTAATGCAATCAAAGCTGCAATCACCGCTGTTGTTAAACCCACCACTGCCACAATGTGCATGGTTACCGGCGCCAGTGTAAAAAGGATGTTTGAGCGGGCAATCATGTAAACACCCGCAGTAACCATAGTTGCCGCGTGTATTAACGCTGAAACAGGTGTCGGGCCGGCCATCGCATCAGGTAACCAGGTAAATAACGGCAACTGTGCTGATTTACCAACCGCACCTACAAACAGCAGGATGGTTATCAATGTAAACGGCACGCCTGCAAATTCCTTGCTGGCTGCTTTTGGGAATATATCTGCAAATGCAGAACTGCCAAAGAATATGATCAACAGGAATATACCAATGATAAAGCCAAGGTCGCCAATACGGTTCATGATGAATGCCTTCTTGGCTGCGTCTGCATAATCCGGGTTGGTGTACCAGAAACCGATGAGCAAATACGAGCAAAGCCCCACACCTTCCCAACCGATGAACATCACAAGGTAGTTTGAACCCATCACCAGTAAAAGCATAAAGAAGATAAACAGGTTGAGATAAGCAAAGAACTTACCAAAACCAGCATCGTCATGCATATAACCTGCCGAATAAACATGGATTAAAAAACCCACGCCCGTTATAATCAGCAACATTATGGCACTAAGCTGGTCGACTAAAAAGGCAAACGAAACATGTACACTTCCTGCAGCAAACCAATCAAATAGCTTAACATCAAAGCCATGGCCCGCCGACTTCACTTCGAAAAACAAGCCCACGCTTATTACAAACGAAACCAATACCATCAGGCTACCGATAAAGCCGATAATGCCTTTTGATAAGGTATTGCGGCCAATACCGTTAATGATAAAACCGGCTAACGGTAAAACAGGAATAAGCCAGATATATTTGTCCATGTATGCCCCCTAGCCCCCTAAAGGGGGGATTTTTTTATGTCCTATTTCCTTAAAAGGAAAATAGATTCGTTATTATTATTTACTAATTCTATTTCAATAGCCCTTCCTGCTCCCCCTTTAGGGGGTCGGGGGCTTACCATTTCAGCCTGTTCAGCACGTTAATATCTATCGAGTTTGTATTACGATAGATCATTACGATAATAGCTAAGCCAACGGCAACCTCTGCCGCCGCCAATGCCATAATAAAGAACACGAAAACCTGGCCTGTGGCATCGCCCCGGTAAACAGAGAATGCGGTAAGCAGCAGGTTAACTGAATTCAGCATTAACTCTACCGACATAAAAATTACGATAGCGTTGCGGCGAATCAAAACCCCGATAACACCTATCGAAAAAATAATCGAGCACAGCATGATATAATGGTTCAACGGTACGCCGTGTATTGTATTTGTAAGTGTTTCCATTATGCTGTTTTGGGGTCTTTAGTTGCCAGTAAAACAGCGCCCACCATTGCCGAAAGCAACAGTACCGACGAGATCTCAAATGGCAGTAAAAATTCGTTAAATAATATCTTTCCAAGATTTTTCACCGAACCAAGGTCACCATCCTTCACTACCACAGTAGCATCCGACATTTTAAAAGCTTTAAGCGCGGCTACAATAGTTATCAGGAAGCACGCACCGCCAATAAAACCGGCAATTTTAACCAGGCTTGACTTTCGCGGCTCCGAATCCTTGCTCAGGTTAATGAGCATCAGTGTATATAAGAACAATACCAGGATAGCGCCCATGTACACTATAAAATTAACTATCGCTAAAAACTGCGCGTTCATTAAAATATAGTGGATGGTGAAAGTAAAAAACGTTAGGATAAGGTACAATATACTGTGTACAGGGTTCTTGGCAGTAATAACCAGTATTGAAAAGAATATAGATAGAAATGCTATGAAGTAAAATGTACTCATGGTTTATATTTCAAAATACTTTTACCCCTTAAAGAGCAGGGCAAAGGTATAAAACTTCTTTATTGATTTAAGGGAGCTTCTACTAATTTGTCTTTACCGTAAATAAAATCTTTCCTTAAATAGTCCGACGGTACATGCGATCCGTCGAGGTAAATTGCCTCTTTCGGACAAGCTTCTTCACACAGTCCGCAGAAAATGCAGCGCAACATGTTTATCTCGTAAACAGCTGCATATTTTTCCTCGCGGTACAGGTGTTCTTCGCCCTTCTGGCGTTCAGCAGCTATCATGGTGATGGCCTCTGCAGGGCACGAAAGAGCGCATAGTCCGCAGGCAGTGCAACGTTCTTTACCATTCTCATCGCGCTTGAGCGAGTGCATGCCACGGAAGTTCTCCGAGTACTCACGCTTTTCTTCAGGATAAGCGATGGTTACAGGCTTTTTGAAGAAGTGCTTAATCGTAATACCCAAGCCTTTCGCTATTGCAGGCAGGTAAGCGCGCTCCAGTAAGTTAAGCGGCTTCGATTCTACTAATTTCTTTTTATTACTTAATGATTCCATTCTCTCAATCCTTATTTAGTAAACTGCATCACTATACCTGTAACAATAATATTGGCTATAGCCAGCGGTATCAGCACTTTCCAGCCCAGATCCATCAGTTGGTCATAACGGAAACGCGGGATTGTCCAGCGTACCCACATAAAAAAGAAGATGAACAAAAACACTTTACCAAACAGTACAATCGTACCGATAAGCGGACCTATTGTCGGGCCGGTGTGGGCAAGCACCCAATCCATACCCGGGTAGTTATAGCCGCCCCAATAAAGTGTAGCCATTACTGCCGACGAGATAAACATGTTGATATACTCGGCAAACAGGTAGAAACCCAGCTTCATCGATGAATATTCGGTATGATAACCACCCACAAGCTCGGTTTCGCATTCAGGTAAGTCAAATGGCGAGCGGTTGGTCTCGGCAAATGCGCATATTAAAAACAGCAGGAAACCTACCGGCTGGTATAATACATTCCAGTGCCAGCCGTGCTGTTGTGCTGCAATTTCCTTTAAGCTCAATGTGCCGGTTATCATCAGCAGGGCGATAATAGAAAGGCCCATTGCAATTTCGTAGCTGATATTTTGCGATGCTGCGCGAATTGCACCCAACAATGAGTATTTATTGTTTGATGCCCAGCCGCCTATCATAATTCCGTATACACCCAGCGATACCACACCGAAGATATACAAAATGCCTACATTGATATCAGTAACCTGTAAATCGAACGTGTAACTACCGATGGTGATGGTTTGTCCCCAGGGGATTACCGCAGAGCCGATACAGGCGGTCATGATAGCAAGCGAAGGACCTGCTATAAATAAAAACGGACTGGCATTTGTCGGGATAATTTCTTCCTTCAAAAACATCTTGCCACCATCGGCCAAAGGCTGTAAAATACCCCACGGGCCTGCACGGTTAGGGCCTACCCTATCCTGCAGAAACGCTGCAATTTTACGCTCGGCGTAGGTCGAGTACATGGCGATAACCAGGCTGATAGCGAAAATGATCACTACCAGTACTATCTTAATTATAATTTCTGCAGTTCCCATTATAACCGTATGTCCCTTTCAAATTGTTCTTTATTGGCTTCAATCAGTACCGGGTTGCTTTTAACAACCGGCAGCGGCACAAAATCATAGTGATTAGCGCTGATAACCGAGTTGTTAGCGATATGACGCGGACCATCAATCACCCAGTCCGAAGTTTTCTTTTTATCAAAACGGCAGGTGTTGCAGATAAATTCTTCAACCTCACCATATTGGTCTTTCCGTGCGGTAACGCGTAAAACGTCTTCGCCTTTGTACCATAGCGTTACCTTGCCATTGCATTTTTCGTGGTCGCAATCGCGGTGAGCATCAACAGGCTTGGTAAACCAAACACGGTTTTTAAAGCGGAAAGTTTTGTCAGTCAAAGCACCAACCGGGCAAACATCAATTACGTTGCCGGAGAAGTCGTTATCAACAGCAGCGTGGATGTAGGTAGATATTTCCGAATGGTCGCCGCGGTTTAATATACCGTGGATACGATGGTCGGTTATCTGGTCGGCAGTGAACACACAACGGTAGCAAAGTATGCAGCGCGTCATGTGCAGCTGTATTTTATCGCCGATATCTATTTTCTCGAAGGTACGACGGTCGAACTCGTAACGGGTTTTTGCCGCCCCGTGCTCAAAGCCAAGGTTTTGCAGGTCGCACTCACCGGCCTGGTCGCAGATAGGGCAATCCAGCGGGTGGTTTAACAGCAGTATTTCAACAATGCCTTTGCGTGCCTCAATTACCTCTGGCGAAGTAATGTTCTGCACTTCCATCCCATCCATTACCGTGGTACGGCATGATGCTACCAGTTTCGGCATAGGGCGCGGGTCTTTTTCAGAGCCCTTGCTCACCTTTACCAAACAGGTACGGCACTTGCCACCACTATCCTTCAATTTGGAATAATAGCACATAGCAGGCGGAACAATATCACCACCTATTTGCCTTGCAGCATTCAGTATGGTTGTTCCCGGTTCTACGTCAATGGCAATGCCATCTATTGTTACTTTCATTGACATTTATATAACGTCCTTTATATTTTCTATCATGCTGAGGTACGAAGCATCTTATCCATCTCGCTTTTCGTCCTGTATGTCGCTTAATATCGTTCGCTCTCGCTCAGAATGACAAATTGTATTTTCTAATCAACCTTACGCTACCGTCTCTTCCTTCTTTGGCAACGGGTCAGCATAATGCGCTAAGCCATAATTACGGGTTTGCGCTTCTGCTCCGTTGGTTACGTGCCATTCAAACTCATCCCTGAAGTGGCGTATCGCGCTGGCTACCGGCCATGCTGCAGCGTCACCTAATGGACAAATTGTATTACCTTCAATCTTTTTCGATACGTCAACCAGCAGGTCCATGTCGCTCATTTTGCCGTGACCATGCTCCAAACGGTGCAATACCTTTTCCATCCAGCCTGTGCCCTCACGGCATGGCGAACATTGTCCGCAGCTTTCGTGGTGGTAAAAACGGGTAAAGTTCCAGGTGTTGCGTACAATACACTGGTCTTCATCATAAGCAATAAAACCACCCGAGCCCATCATGGTACCGCTCACAAAGCCACCGTCGGCCAATGATTCATAGCTCATCAGGCGAGCATCGCCATTTATGGTTTTCAAAAACAGGTTAGCCGGTAAAATCGGCACAGATGAACCACCCGCAACAACCGCCTTTAAACGTTTGCCGTTGGCTATACCGCCACAATATTCGTCGCTGTATAAAAATTCTTCAACCGGCAGGCCAAGATCAATTTCGTAGACACCTGGTTTCTTTAAATTGCCACCAGCAGATATCAATTTAGTACCAGTACTGCGACCAATACCAATTTTAGCATATTCTTCGCCGCCGTCGTTCAATATAGGAACTACAGCAGCTATCGATTCGACGTTGTTAACCACCGTAGGGCAGCCGTACAAACCTGCAATTGCCGGGAACGGAGGCTTAATGCGCGGGTTACCACGCTTGCCTTCTAGTGATTCCAGTAATGCGGTTTCTTCACCACAGATGTAAGCGCCGCCGCCTGGCTGTACATACAGCTCAAGGTCGTAACCGGTGCCTAAAATATTTTTTCCCAGGAAGCCTGCATTTTTTGCTTCTGCGATTGCTTTTTCCAGTATCCGTATCTGCGGCATCATCTCGCCGCGAACGTATATGTAGGACACTTTTGCACCCAGCGCGAAGCTAGATACGATCATACCCTCAATTAAAGCATGAGGGATATAGGTCATCAGGTAGCGGTCTTTAAAAGTTCCAGGCTCCGATTCGTCGGCGTTGCAAACCAGGTAACGGGCAACACCTTCGGGCTTGGCCAAAAAGCTCCACTTCATACCGGTAGGGAAACCGGCGCCACCACGGCCACGCAAACCCGATTTCTTCACTTCTTCAACTATTTCGTCGGGCGTCATAGTTTTCAAAGCCTTCTCAACCGAGCGGTAGCCGCCTTTCTGACGGTAAACATCGAAAGTGCTGATGCCCGGTACGTTTATATGCTCTAACAATAATTTGCGTGCCATCGATGCTTAATATATCTTTTTGGTCTGCTTATAATAGTTTATATGCCTGATGATACAGCTTGCAAATGCCACCACCAACAGCGCTTTTAAAAATAACGGACTCTTATTAAAACCACCGTTTCCCAAAGCTATCAAAGCTATGGTGGTGATAAACAAAACGTCAGTTATAATTAAAGTTTTATTCATTTAATTACCCGCTTTTACCTTTAAATCAGCAATCAACTGGTCAACCGACTCATTAGTTAAATTCTCGTAAAAAGTATATTCAGGTCCAATCTGCAAAACAGGTGCGTACCCGCAGGCAGCAAGGCATTCCACACCGCGCCAGCTAAATAAGCCGTCGGGGGTTACTTCGCCTTCTTTAACGCCAAGCTTTTGCTCAATGTGGTCCATTATTTTGCCCGCGCCTACAATTTCACAAGGGCCTGTGCGGCAAACTTCCAGCATGTATTTGCCCTGCGGCTTTAAAAAATACATGGTGTAAAACGAAGCCACCTCGTAAACTTCTATATCCTGTATTTCCAGGTATTCAGCAACCTTATCCATGGCGGCCGAACTTAGCCAACCGAACTCGGCCTGCACTAAGTGCAGTATAGGCAACAAAGCTGATTTTTGCTTCCCAGCAGGATAACGGCTTACTACGTCATCAAACTTAGCAATCAGCTCCGGCGAAAATGTTACCGGTGTTTGTTGTGTGTCTTCAACTCTAAGCATCTAACTCTCCGGCTATAACGTTTAAACTACTCATATTAATAATCGCGTCAGACAATAACATCCCGCGGCTCATCGGCGCGTACATCTGGTAATTGATGAAGCTTGGCCTGCGGAAATGCAGGCGGTACGGCGCGCGGCCACCATCATTCACCAGGTAAAAGCCCAACTCGCCATTGGCGCCTTCAACCGAATGATAAACTTCGGTAACCGGCGTATCAATCTCGCCCATCACAATCTTAAAGTGATAGATTAGGGCTTCCATGTTATTGTAAACTTCCTCTTTTGGAGGCAGGTAAAATTCAGGAACATCCGCGTGGAAAATATCTGATGGCTCTTTTTCCAACTTGGCCAGCGCTTGCTCGATAATGCGCATGCTCTGCCACATTTCCTCGTTACGTACCAAAAAGCGGTTGTAAACGTCGCCATTGGTACCAACCGGAACTTCAAATTCAAAGTCCTCGTATGATGAGTAAGGATTCATCGCCCTTACGTCGTAATCTACTCCGGTAGCGCGTAATATCGGGCCGCTCCAGCTGTAGCTTAATGCGTCTTCAGCGGTTACAGCTGCTACGTCTTTGGTACGGTCAACAAAAATACGGTTGCGGTTAAACAGCGATTCAAATTCCTTTAAAGCTACCGGAAAATCTTTTAAAAACTTACGCAGCTTCGCGAAAGCGATGGTATTGAAATTACGCTCGAAACCGCCGATACGGCCAATATTGGTAGTGAGGCGCGAGCCGCAAACCTCTTCGTATATTTCGTAAATAGCCTCACGGTGCTCCATCATGTAAAGGAAGCCTGTGAAAGCGCCGGTATCAACACCCAATACACCGTTGCAGATGATGTGGTCGCTGATGCGGGCCAGTTCCATTACGATAACGCGCAGGTAATCAACGCGTTTTGGTGTTTGTATGCCCAACAGCTTTTCTACCGTCATGTGCCAGCCCATATTGTTGATGGGCGACGAGCAGTAGTTTAGCCTGTCGGTAAGGGGGGTTATCTGGTAAAACGGCCTGTGCTCGGCAATTTTTTCGAAGGCGCGGTGAATGTAGCCTATGGTTGATACACCGCTTACAATTCTTTCGCCATCCAGCTGCAGCACGTTTTGGAACACGCCATGTGTTGCCGGGTGTGTTGGCCCCAGGTTAAGGGTCGAATACTCGCTTTGCGGGTCGTTATCTATAAATACCGGGTGGTTCTGCATAGCTGTTTATCTTCCAAAAAAGTAATCTTTCTTATCAACGCGGTTAGGGTCTTCCAGCGGGAACTCCCTGCGCATCGGGAAAGCGGTCATGTCGTCAACATTTAATATCCTGCGTAAATCCGGGTGGCCGTCAAATATCACCCCGAAAAAATCGTAGGTTTCGCGTTCCATCCAGTTAGCGCCATTCCATATACCTGAAGCTGTGGGTATGTGCGTATCGCTATCGGTTAAAAACACCTTAATGCGGATGCGTACGTTATTTACCAGGCTGTGCAGGTGGTAAATAACACCTATCGGTTTTTCTGTTTCCGGGTAATGAATGGCCGTGATATCGGTTAAATAAATAAACTGCAAAACAGCATCATTCTTTAACCATGTTAAGATATCTATAATTTGCTCACGCCCTGTTTCAAGGGTTAGCAGGCCAAATGGTTCGCCTGTTGAGGTAAGCTGACCGGGGAACTGGGCGTCAATCTTACTTAAAAGTTCTTCGTTTGATATTTTGCCCATTATTGTATTCCGTATGAAGCTAAAAGTTTCTGGTATTGCGGTTCGTTGCGACGGCGAAGCGTTTCAGTTTTCACCAAATGCTGTATCTGCATAAAACCGTCGATAATCGCTTCAGGGCGCGGAGGACAGCCGGGAACGTAAACGTCAACCGGTATCACCTCATCAATACCCTGCAAAACCGAATAAGTATCGAAAATTCCACCGCTCGACGCGCATGCGCCAACGGCCATTACCCAACGCGGCTCGGCCATCTGCAGGTAAACCTGCCTCAAAACCGGACCCATTTTTTTTGATATCGTGCCCATTACCATCAGCAGGTCGGCCTGGCGCGGCGAAAAGCTCAAACGCTCGGCGCCGAAACGCGAAAGGTCATAGTGCGAAGCCATGGTTGCCATAAACTCGATACCGCAGCATGAAGTTGCGAACGGAAGCGGCCATAACGAATTTGCACGTGCTAAACCTATTGCTTTGTCGAGCGAGGTGGCAAAGAAACCTGCACCTTCTACGCCTGCGGGGGCATCAACTAATTGAATATCACTCATGATGTATATGATACAAAAATCCTTCCACTTCTACCCGGTATCTTGGTTATCTGATAATAGGTGATGCTTATTTTAAAACTGAACCAGCATCAGTAAAAAGTATGACAAATTTACAACAATTTATAATGTAAGAGATACACTATGCAATCCGGTAAATATATTTAGAATTATTCTTAATAGAGCATGGTCATTGGTTCACCGGTTCATTCGTTCATTGGTGGATTACGGGATAAACTATCTCTTCAATATCATTCCCAACCTTCCGACTTAATGACTTTACTGACCAAAAAATCAATCCCAATCCAGCGCCTTTTTCTTAATCACGTAGATAAAGCCCAGTAACAGCGTGCCCATGAAAATAAACATCTCTATCATGCCGCTGCTGCCGGCTGCTGTAAATTCTTTATAATTTACTGCCCATGGGTACATAAATATTACCTCCACGTCGAATAGTACGAAAAGGATAGCCACCAGGAAATATTTAATGGAGATTGGTGTACGGGCGTTACCGATAACCTCAATACCCGACTCAAATGGCGTCAGCTTATCTTTGGTAACCCTTTTCGGACCGATTTTATGGGTAACAAACATGGTGGTAACCACAAAACCTAAGGCCACAACCATTTGGAAAATGATGGGCAAATAATTAACGGGCAAACTTTGTACTTCCATGCTGCAAATATACAAACCGGATGATAATAAAAAAGCGTGGCAGAATAAATCAAATTCCCCCCTGTAGTATCGTATCAAAAATATTCAGACAAATTCAGATGGTTAATGTAAGCGGCGCAAATACTTTTTCATTCCATAGGAATGTTTTGTGATCAAGCGACACTTGATTTACACCCAATGTAACACGATAGTTACAGAATTCCCCTTGCAATAAATCTTTCTGTAAATTTATTATCTATAGCTTTGATTAACAACACCCAAGCCTTATGCAATTATCCACCAACACAAAACAAACTTCTTTTATTTCATCCGGTAGTAACCTGCCTTTAGCCTGGGGTTACCTAAACATTTCGGACATCACATGATATATACTCCCTTTCCAAAATAAAGACACTTGCAAGGTAAAGGAGCATGCCCTTTAATAACATGCGGCTCACGTTACCGGGGCATGGTTACGGTATCTTTATCTAAAAAAAACCTAAAAATGAAAAAAGAAAAGTTGAACTTAAAGAGCATTAAAAATGTGCTTAGCAGGGGCGAAATGAAGAACATAATGGCTGGCAGCAACCCAACCTGTCCGGATGGTATGATTCCATGTACCTGTACTGCATCTTACGGATCAGTTTTCGGATGCGTGTTTACAGTTGCCCAGTGCTGGAACCTTTGTTAATTTCAAACACTAATAAAAGTTGTATCTAAAACCGGAATGCATATTCTGTTTTTAGATATTCAATATTATTACTACAATGTACCAATAAAAAAGCCTCCCGGTAACGGGAGGCTTTTAGTTTTATTAATAGTTATTACTTGCTCTTTGCACCACCAGCGGCTTTACCCTTTGTTTGGAAGTAGTAAACCACTTGCGGGTTAGTAGGATCTAAATCTTTGGCTTTATTAAAGTAATCCAAAGCTTTGGCGTGGTCATTATCTTTATACTCAGCATAGTTCCCGAGATATGCATAAGCCACGGCAACAGTTTCTTTGTCCTTGTCTGCTACTGTACCACTTGCTGTCGCAATTTGAACGTATTGCTCATAAAGTGGCTTCGCCAAACCCTTAAATGCCTTAGGATCATTACGGTCGCCATCTTCAAAATCCTTAACCTGTGCGTGAAGTGAAACAACTGCTCCTACTGGTTTTGCAGTTTTATGTTCTACATAAGAAAATGCCGAGTCCGCCTTTATCAGAAAAGTCGAATCAGGCTTTGGTCCATTTTTAACATTCTGAGCGGCAATATACTGCTGTTTATACGCCTGGAGCCAGCTATAAGCTTCTTTGTAATGATCCTGTAGCTGTGCCGACCGTGATTTTTGTCCATATATATTATAAGCTTTCGCAGCATCAACATATTTCTTTTGCTGGAACAATGCGCCAGCAATTTCCCCATAAACATCAACCTGGGTAGTATCAACTGTTAAAGCTGTTCGTAGCGTTTGAACACCCAGTGAATCTTTCTTCTCTGCCAGTTGAGTCCTTCCTAAGTAAAGATAATCAGCAGGGATCAAACGTTTTTTATCAGCCTCATTTATCCATTTGGTTAACGCGGCGTCAGCAGCAGGATAATCTTTATTTTCAAACGCAGCATAACCGAGGTAACGGTAAACCCTTAAGTTACTCTTATTCGATGTAGACAAATCCGTTGCGATTTTCTGTAGTGTTGTGAAATCTTTCGTCCTGAATACGAAGTCGGCATAACGCAGCTGCGTTTCCGTCGATTGGTCAGTCAAGGTGATGTATTTCTTATAATTCTCAGCTGCCTGTGTAACTTTTGCCTGGTAAGTAGTTGGGTCTTTTGGCGCCTGACGCAAATTGGTTTCAGCCCACTCGCGGTAAGCCGGACCATAGTTAGCATCGATAGCCAAAGCCTTTTTAAATTCGTTTTCAGATTCATCCAGGTTTTCAGCATAACGCCATAATACTCCGATAGCTACGTTAGCAGCGGCAAGCTTAGGGTCTATTGCCAATGCATTACTGTACTGTGTATAGGCATCGGTACTTTTCAGCTGTGAACGGTACGCATCACCCAAAGCAACCAGTATTTCGGCATCTTTAGGATTAGCAGCTATACCTTTTTGCAAAACGGCTATTGCCGCATCGGCGTCTGCCGGCGCAATTTTCGAACCGGTAACACCAACACTGGCTCCGCTTACCGGCAGCAGATAACTTAAACCAACGTACATGAATGGCTTACTATCCTTTTTCTGTGCCAAAGCAATAGCCTGGTTAAATTGAGAGGTTGCTGTAGCGTTGTCCTTATCAACGTGGGCAACTGCGCCTAAACCGATCATGTTTAATGCCGATTTTGGATTTACCGAGAGGCCTTTAGTGAAAAAGGTTTTCGCTGAATCGGAGTAATCCTGCTTCAGGTACACCCAGCCCAGGTAAAAGTAGTTTTCATCCTTATCCGCCTGCGTGGTAGTAAGGTTTTTGAGCATCGACTTTGCTTTCTGGTACTGTTCGGCGTCAATAGCCTTTTTAGCATCCGCAAGGCTTTGTGCAAAAACCTGCGATCCTAAAACCATCAAACCCAGCCCTGCTCCGGCTATCCTACTGATCATTTTCATTTTGAGTTCCTTGTTTTTTTTAGATTGAGTTTTAAACGGACAGCTAATTTATAAATATCTGTGCGATAATACTCTACCGGGTTTACAATTTATTTTAGTTATATAGTTTATAGTGCTGCATTATAGTTTATTAATGCATTGTTTAGTTTAACGTTTACAATTGCAATTGCAATATTATTGCAATGATATTAATTTTTCGACTAAAAACACAGGTACAGGTTTAAACAAGTTTGTTACAAAATAAATACTTGTGACAAACTGATGATAGAGTGGAGAAGCCCCGAGTCTGGAGTCGGAAGTCTTAAGTCAAAAAAAAGACTCAAGACTGCTGACTTTAGACTAATGACTGTTTCACTGTATCATCTTCTGAATAATATGAACTTCCCTGCCCGGAATAGCAAACGGTAACAGTCCTGATTTCAGGATGATGCGCTGCCCCCTGTCGCCTGCAACAAACGCAGCAAATTCCATACCTATACCTTTTTGACCCGTAAAATTTAAAATATACAGGCTCCTGGTAAGGGGGTATTGCTTTAGCGAAAGCGTTTCCTGCGATGGAGAATAATAAGCACCCGACGGATTCTTTATATCGTCTTTTACCGACATTATCTTCACCTTGCCCACTTCATCTTCATAGTCCTTTTCCGGGTCGTTAAGCCAGCTGAACCCGGTTATGCCAATTGCATTAGGGTGCTCGCTAACATATTTAATAACTTCCTTATTTGATTTAAGCGAATAAATGTTTTTTTGTTTCAGATCCTTACTACCTGAAAGTTCTTTCAGGTAACGTACTAAACCTGAGTTCGGGTTATCAAAAACGATATCCCTGTCGGTTTTAGTATTGCCATTAAGCATTTTTTTGATCTCGCTTACCGTAATGGTGGTGTCGTTCGACGCCTGGTTTACGATTAACGTAACGGCATCGATGGCAAAGCAATTAACTATCGGCCTTATATTTTTCGACTGAAGCGCCTTGTTTTCCCCAGCATTCATTTCACGCGCCAGGATCAGTACCCTCACGCTATCAGAGAACAGCATATTTACTGCATTATTCTCGGGGGCGTAAACAACCCTGGGGTGGCTGTTTTTATAGGAAGCCTGGTAAACGTACAATTCCTGGTCAAAAATAGGCTTAAACGATTCGTCGACTACAAATATCGACGCACGCTCGGCGCGGGCGGCCGATTCCTTATCAGCTTTTTGATTGCAGCTGCCAAATGCGGAAAGCATAATGGCCCCCATGCAAAAAAGCTTAAAATTAAATTTCATCCGGTTTCTTTTTTAGCAAACGTGAAAAACGCAGAATTCCGTAGATTACTAATATCGCACCGAAGCCGATGCGTTGTACTTTAGAAAAGTTCGGCAGCATGGCATCCCAAAAGATAACCATTCCGGCCAGCGTCATTACGCAAACAAATCCCAATACGCCTAAAATAAGCAAAAACCGCCTTGCGGGCGATTTTTGCTCTCGATTATAAAATGACATCGAATATTAATTATTCAGCTAGTGCAAAATTGATAGGCACGCTATATGCGACACGCACTGCGCGTCCGTTTTGCATACCTGGCTGCCATTTCGGCGAAGCAGCAAGCACGCGCTTAGCTTCTTCGTCGCAACCATCGCCGATACCACGCGATACTTTAATATCAGTTATTGATCCGTCGCGTTCGCAAACGAAGCTCAGGATAACCTTACCTTGTGTACCGTTTTCACGGGCAACAGCAGGGTAACGCATGTTTTTTTGCAAGTATGCATAAAACTTTTCGATACCACCAGGGAACGTAGGAACACGTTCAACCGAGGTAAAGATCTTATTAGGGTCTTCTTCTGTAGCTTTAACGTCAGCAGTACCTACCGGTTCGTCGATAGTTACTTCAGCGTTTTTATCGCCTTTCAGGTTTTTCTGACCCGGGTCGGCCACTTTCAGCTCTTCCACTGTTGGTGGTTTTTCTTTCACCTCAACGTCGGGTTTTACAACCGGCGGCGGGAATTTAACCTGGTCAACCTTTGGTTTAGGCGGCTCAGGTGGAGGTGGCGGAGGTGGTTTTTTCAAATCTGCCGGCGGCGGCGAAAGCACCACATTGGTTATTTTAATCTTTTCCTTCCCTTTGGGAATGAAACCAGATATCATGTCGATAATTGTATTTGCAGATATTGCTAAAACAAACACGATTACACCTATCAAAAGAGCTTTACGGGTATTCTTGTCGTTGCTCTTTCTTAGTTCGTAAGCGCCGTATGCCTTGTTGCGATCCGAAAAAACAACATCAATCCAGTGCTGGTTTAATATGTCTAACTTTGATCCAAACATTTTTTTTGGCTTTAATATTAATTAACGTTCCAGTAATTCAAATATTACTATAATAGTCCCTGTGCTTTTAATGCACCTTCTTCAAGCGGCGTTATTTTTACAATCGCGTATGATTTCATGGCTGTGATGTTCATTTCATCCAGTGCCGAAACCAGGTTCTCATAGGTTGATTTGTCGCTTGGCTTTATCAAAACGATCATGAAATTGTCAGGAGCAGCATGTGTAGAAGCAACCTGGTTACCATTTTCAATTAAAGCTTTGCGTAAACCATTAGGGCCGTAGCTATCAACTGTAGGCGGCGTTTTACCGGGCTCGCCCATGTACCACATTAATTTATTGTGCGAGCCAAGCATGATGGTCATGGTGCGGCTTGCAGCAACAGGTAGCTGACTGGTCTTTACCGAGTTATCCGGCATAGTCAGGTCCATTGCTTTTGGCTTGTTAAGCGTAGTGGTAAACATGAAGAAAGTGATCAATAAGAATGCCAGATCCACCATCGCGGTTAAGTCAACGCGCGTTGATGCTTTCTTGCTCCTTATCTTCCCACCTTTATGTTTACCCCCGCCGGAGGTATCTAATTCTGCCATTTTTTTATTTTTTTGCCGCTTTTCTAAGCGTTGTGATTAAATCAAACTTAAACTGCTTCTGATGTTCCAGCACGCTGATAACAGTGTTTACCACCGGGTATTCCTGCAGCCTGTCGCCTTTTATGGCTATGGCATAAATTTTACCATGCAACCCTACCTGGGCTTTACGTGCATTTATTATCCAGTTAAACAACTCGTTGTTATTGGTTGTGTCGGCAGGTATGCCTGATTGAGGGAACTTTGCGACATCATTAGTGGGCGTGCTCAAGAAATTTTTCATCTGGTTCATCGGAACGCCGAATAACTCTGTATTTGAAAACCTGTTTATCTCTGCAGGGGTAAAGCTTACTTTGTATATCTCACCCATTGCCTTCAGCGTCTCTGTGCGAACATCTGTACCGCTGAAAGATAAAAATAACGGGTTAGTTTTATTAGCAGTTTGTTTACCAATGGCGATAGTCATTACGTTTTCGTCCGGAACCTGTATTTCTTTGATTGAAGCCGGAACCTCAGCTTTCGAGGGGTCATCTATTTTAGGTTTTGCCGTTAATATGAAAAAGGTAAGCAATAGGAAAGCCACATCACACATGGCTGTCATATCTATCGCCGTGCTTTTCCTGGCAACTTTTACTCTGGGCATAATTTTAATTTTTTAGTGTAAAATGTATAAATGAATTATACTATTCCCCGGTTATGCAAACTATGTCAGTTTACATAACCGGGGCAAAAACTAAGCAACAGCGTATTGACTATTTCTCTTTGTGTGATGCTGCAAATGACTGTACAATGCTGAAACCTGTTTCGTCAATTGCGTAAGTTAACTTATCAATTTTCGAAGTGAATACGTTGTACATGATGATTGATAAAGCTGAAGTACTGATACCCAATGCAGTGTTTACAAGTGCTTCAGAGATTGATGCAGAAAGTGCAGTCTGGTTAGTTGCACCGGCAGCAGCAAGCTCGCCGAACGCCTTGATCATACCGAATACCGTACCTAACAGACCGGTTAAAGTACCGATAGATACCAAAGTAGCGATAACCGTTAAGTTTTGCTCAAGCATTGGCATTTCTAAAGCAGTAGCTTCTTCAATGTCTTTCTGGATAGCCAGTGATTTTTGGTCGATAGTCAGGTTATCATCAACTTCCATTTCGCGGTATTTTTTCAAACCTGATTTTACCACGTTTGCCACAGAACCTTTTTGTTTGTCGCATTCAACGTTAGCAGCATCAATGTTACCTGCGTTAAGCGCTTTTTGTATCCTGGTTACGAACGCATCAACGTTACCTGTACCAGAAGCTTTGCCAATAACAACAAAACGTTCGATAGAGAAAACAATTACCATTAACAGGTAAGACATGATAACAGGTACCAGTTTACCGCCCCTGTGGAACTGACCGAATAAGTCGTTAGTTACTCCTTTTTCAACGTCGCCGTCAGCAAAGTGGCTTGGGTCGCCCAAGATGAAAATGTAGATTAAGATTGCCACCACAATACAGATTGGGATGGTTAACGTTGCAAACAAGCCTGATGATGTAGATGAACTTTCTTTTTTTACCGGGCTAGCTGGTTTTGTTGGTGCGTTTGCCATTACTTTTAGTTTTTAGTTTTAGTTTTTAGTTTATGAATATAAGTTTGTTAAATGCAAATTCTCAAAGCGAATAACAAAAATAGAATTTCTATGAAATAAAAAAATATTTTGTGCTATTCTTTAACAAAATTTAATTTATGCTTGATCTGACTGAAATAATCGCTTAACAGACAAGGATAATCTTAAAAATTGTATTTTGAACAAATAATATTCTGCAATAAAACCTATTTTTTTTAATAATAGCAAGCGATAATGTATAAAAATTATGTTACCGACCATAAAGGCGGTAATATTTCATCATAAATACAAAACACAGTTTGCAGCATTTCCGGCCATTCCTATAGCTATAAACTAAGTTTTACGTTATAAAAACGTCTGCTTTAAGTCTTTAGTATTCCGCCGTAAAATAAAAATGCAATTGGCGATTTTAGCATATAAGCTAAAGGCTACAGCTTCCCGGTCAAACACTTAGGGTTACAGCAACGTTTGGGGCGGCACTGACCACAGCTTGCTTGCAATATTGCGCGTATTGTTCAAAATTCTTAATAAACAACAGCGCCAGGTCATTTGCCTTTTCATCATAGGCATCAGCATTGGCCCAGGTATTTCTCGGGTTCAGCAGTTTCTCCGGCACATCGGGACAACTTGTTGGCATCTGCAGATTAAAGACAGGATGTTCCCTGTATTCAACCTTATCCAGTTGACCATTTAAAGCGGCTGATATCATAGCCCGGGTATATTTGAGCTTCATCCTTGTCCCGGTGCCAAAAGCTCCGCCCGTCCAGCCTGTATTTATCAGCCATACTTTAACGTTGTGTTCTTTTATTTTATTGCCAAGCAGCTCAGCATATTTTACAGGGTTCAACGGCAGGAAAGCTTCGCCAAAACAAGCGGAGAAAGTTGCCTTTGGTTCGGTCACCCCGGTTTCGGTGCCCGCCACCTTCGCTGTATAGCCAGAGATAAAGTGGTACATGGCCTGTTCCGGGCTTAGTTTAGCTACCGGGGGCAGTATGCCAAAAGCGTCGGCAGTTAAAAAGAAGATATTTTTTGGCGGTTGGCCAATAGACGGGATCACCGCATTAGTAATATTGCATACAGGGTAGGCAACCCGCGTGTTTTCTGTTTTTTTAATATTGGCAAAATCCACCGTACGCGATCCGTCAATAAAATTAATATTCTCCAGCAGCGCACCGAATTTTATCGCATTAAATATCTGGGGCTCCTTTTCAGCGGTAAGGTCTACACATTTGGCATAGCAGCCGCCTTCAAAGTTAAATACAGCGTCATCACTCCAGCCTTGTTCATCATCACCAATCAGGCGGCGCTCCGGATCGGCAGACAGGGTTGTTTTTCCTGTACCGGACAGGCCAAAAAATATAGCGGTGTCCCCCTCCGTGCCAATATTAGCCGAACAGTGCATGGATAGTACCTTTTTATTATGCGGCAGTATAAAGTTCAATACCGAAAATATTCCTTTTTTTATCTCGCCGGTATAGCCGGTCCCTCCTATCAGGATCATTTTTTTGGTGAAATTGATGATGGAGAAATTATGCTGGCGTGTGCCATCCGTTGCCGGGTCGGCTACAAAGCCTGGAGCGGCAATTATCGTCCACTCCGGTTGCATCGCAGCATCTTTATTTTCCGGCCGCAAAAACAGGTGATATGCAAACAGGTTTTGATAGGCGGTTTCAGTAATCACACGTATACCCATGTGGTATTTCTCACTGGCGCAGGCACTGCTGTCGCGCACAAAAATGTCCTTACCGGCCAGGTAATTGGTCAGCTTATACAATAAGTCGTCAAACCTGGCAGCATCAAATTTCAGGTTTACTTTTCCCCACCAAACGGTATCACGGGTAATATTGTCTTCAACAATAAAGCGGTCTTTAGGCGACCGGCCGGTAAATTCACCGGTATCAATGGCAAGGGCGCCGGTGTCGGCCAAAACGCCTTCTTTCCTTAATAAAGCTGCCTCAATCAATTCGGCGGGTGTAAGCTGGTAAAAAACGTTTCCGGCCCGATCAAGCTGCAGATAGCTCAGATCAGGCAATGTGGCGGTACTTTTTATCATGAAAAATAGAAAAATGGTTTGCTGCAAAATTACCGGTTTAACCATTGCAGGCCCAGTAAAAGCAAGTCTATTTATACATAATGTAAATAATACACACTAATTAAATAATTGATTATTAGTATTTTATATTAAAATAAATTTTACACACCAATACACTAAGTGTAAAATTTACAGGGTAGAAGTTTTATTTTTTAGATGTTAAATTTGGTGATTTGCAGGTAGTTGAGGCTAAAAAAATAGAACACCAACGCAAAGATATTCTGAACTGCAGGCACAGGAAGCTACCTACTGCAAGCTGCGCGCTATCCCCCTGCCTTTTTCGCCTTAAACCCATCGGCTACCAGCATACCCAGCACCTTATCCCTAAAATCTCCCTGAATCAATATTTCGCCATCCTTTACTGTACCGCCTACACCGCATTTCGATTTCAGCTTTTTGCCGATAGCTTCCAAATCAGCACCAGGACCGATGAAGCCGGATATACGGGTAACCATTTTGCCGCCGCCCTTACGGTCGAGGTAAATTTTAAGGTTTTGCTGTTGTGGCGGTAACGCCTCTGTGTTATCACTACTCTCCTGCTGATATTGAAAATCAGGGTCGGTAGAGTACATTATGCCGGTAAATTTATGTTTTGCCATGATTATGAGTCTTGAGTTCTTAGTCTGAAGTCTTGAGTCAGAGAATGCAAATTTATGATTTCGATTGAAACCGACTCAAGACTATTGACTATTGACTTCAGACTCAGGACTAAATAAAATCATTACCGGCGATAATCTTCAGCGAGCCTGGCAGCAGTTCAATATTCGCTTCCGTGCCGCCCATTTGTGGTTCGCCATCCAGGTGATATGGGCCCGGCTGAGTGCGCTTAACGGATACCTGCCTGCCTCTTATTATCTCCACATATTTCGACTTATCTGCTGTTTTTGTCATCATCCGTGTGGCCAGCTCTATAAAGCGCCATAACGGGAATGGTTTTATTACGCAAACATCAATCAGCCCGTCCTGTACGGATGCTTGTGGCGATATGTGCGCATCGTTACCATATTGCGAGGAGTTGGCAAAGCTTAGCATGAATGCTTCACGCTCATAATGCATGCCGTCTATCTCCAATTGGTAAACCTGCGGCTTATAATTAATCACCTCTTTTAACGACATTTTGATATAAGAGATGAACCCGCGTTTTTTATTATGTGAAAATACTTCGGCAATGTGCGCATCAAAACCCATTCCCGCCATGTTAAAAAAAGCTTTTCCGTTTAATGTGCCCGAATCTATGGAAACTGTTTTACCTTTTGTGAGGTTCTCGATAGCCTTAATGGTATCCATAGGAATATGCAGAAAACGCGATAGCCCATTACCCGAGCCGAAGGGAACTATCCCCAACGCAGTATTACTCCCCACAATTGCCGATGCTATTTCGTTTACCGTCCCATCTCCGCCAACAGCAACCACTGTGCCGAATTTCCCCGCTGCTTCTTTAGCTATTTGTGTGGCATGTGCTACGCCATCGCTAAAAACGATTACGGGTTTCAGCAATTTGGTATCCAGGTATTTCTCGATAAGCTCCGGAACGCCGTCCTTTTTCTTCCCGCCAGATATTGGATTTATAATAAATAACGATTTCCGTTCCAACTATAATAAATGATTAATCGGCAAAAGTAAATCTATTTTCCGCTTTGTAAAAATTGTTTTAATTTCGCACCCGGAAAGTGGACTGATTTAATTGCTTGTCCCCCTCATTGTTCTCCCGGCATATCCGGGCTGAATACGGACCGGGACTATCGGATTGCAACCACGTAAAAAAGTGCTAATGCCGTGCCCCTTTTTACTCAATCCTTTAAATCTTCTAATCTATTTTTGGAAATTGGTGATGCGCAATCATTGTGTATCTGCTTAATATTAATTGATTTAATAAAAAATCTATGTCGTATTTATTTACTTCCGAGTCTGTATCAGAAGGACACCCGGACAAAGTTGCAGACCAGATATCGGATGCATTGATTGACCATTTTTTAGCTTTCGACCCCGAATCAAAAGTGGCCTGCGAAACTTTAGTTACTACCGGCCAGGTTATCCTAGCCGGCGAGGTAAAATCAAAGGCATATCTTGACGTACAGAAAATCGCACGCGAAGTGATCAACAAAATTGGCTACACCAAAGGCGAATATATGTTTGACGGCAGTTCATGCGGTGTGCTTTCAGCTATCCACGAGCAATCGCCTGATATTAACCAAGGCGTTGACCGCAAAGCTAAGGAAGAACAAGGCGCCGGCGACCAGGGTATGATGTTCGGCTACGCTACCAAAGAAACCGACAACTATATGCCATTGGCTTTGGATATCGCTCATGCTCTATTAATAGAGCTGGCAGCTATACGCCGGGAAAATACAGATATCAAATACCTTCGTCCGGATGCAAAATCGCAGGTGACTTTGGAGTATGATGACAACAACCAGCCCGTACGCATCGATGCCATTGTAATTTCTACCCAGCATGATGATTTTGATGAAGAGCAGGCAATGCTCGAGAAAATTAAGAATGATATCATCAGCATCCTTATCCCACGTGTAAAAGCTAAATACGAAAAATACGCCCACTTTTTTGGCGATGGCATTAAATATCACATTAACCCAACCGGTAAATTCGTTATCGGCGGGCCACATGGTGACACGGGCTTAACCGGCCGTAAAATTATTGTTGATACCTACGGTGGTAAAGGTGCACACGGTGGTGGTGCATTTTCAGGCAAAGACCCATCAAAGGTTGACCGCTCGGCTGCTTATGCAACCCGACACATTGCCAAAAACCTGGTAGCCGCCGGTGTTGCCGACGAGGTATTGGTACAGGTATCCTACGCTATCGGTGTTGCACAGCCAATGGGTATCTACGTAAACACCTACGGCACCGGCAAAGTAGGCCTGCACGATGGCGAGATCGCTAAAAAGGTAGAGTCTATTTTTAACATGACCCCTTACGCTATTGAAACCCGTTTCAAGCTGCGTAACCCTATATATAGCGAGACCGCTGCATATGGTCACTTCGGTCGTCCGAACGAAACCGTTACCAAATCTTTCTTCGGCCACGATGGTAAGGAGTTAAAACGCGAAGTTGAGCTGTTTACCTGGGAAAAGCTGGACTATGTAGAAAAGGTGAAAGCTGCATTTGGGTTGTAGAGTTTGGTTGATTGAGTTGATTAAATGAGTGGTTGATTGGTTTTTAACTATTCACTCTTAACTAACTACCCACCAATATTAAGATGTGCTGATTTGAAGACTTTTAGGAGTCTTTGGGTCAGCACATCCGATTTTAAGGGAAAATACCGCTAAAACCATTTTACATTTTTCCCAACAAAATATCCTATTTTCAGTTCTTGAAACTGTAGATACCCCTTATGAAGATTTCAATACCAAGAATGCGCTACAATCCCCGCCGCAGGGTGGGAAATGTAGGTGATACTCCCGGCGCAATCGTCATCCCCGAAGGCGCATTAAAACCGCTGATTTCGGTTTACTCTTACAATGAGAAGGAACTTGTAACCAGCGAAGGCACTAAAATTAAGGTAATACTCGATCAGTTTAAAAAATGCGACGAGCATACCCATTGGATACAGGTGCGCGGTTTGGATGACATGCAGCTTATTGAAGAAATAGGTGAAATTTTAAAGATCAACGCGCTGGTATTGGAAGATATTACCAATATACACCAGCGACCAAAGTTTGATGAATACGAGGATTATGTTTTCTCGGTAAGCCGGGTAATTAATTTTACTAAAGATTATGAGCTTACTAATCACCAGTTTTCGGCGTTGGTAAAAGATAATATCATCATCACCTTTGAAGAAACCCATGAGGAAAATTTCCAGGGGGTAAAGCATCGTCTGGAGGCAGCCAAAGGCTCAATACGTACCGCCGGACCAGGTTACATGTGCTATGCGTTAACCGATACTATACTGGATTGCTATTTCTCACTACTGGCCCAACTAGGCGACCAATTAGATGAGGTTGAAGACCGCCTGTATGGCAATGCCGATAAAACTATTATGTTTCAGACTCAGCAGCTAAAACGCACGCTGATAGTACTGCGCCGCGCCTGCTGGCCCGAACGCGATAAAATAAACGATATGCTGCGCAGCGAAAGTCCGCTGATAACGGCTGAGGTAAAGATGTTCCTGAAGGACGCCTACGATCATTGTATCCAGATAATGGACCTGATTGAGAGCTATAAGGAAATCACCTCCAGCATTATGGATATTTACCTCTCCATGGTGAGTAACCGCATGAACGAGATAATGAAGGTGCTTACCATTATATCGGTAATTTTCATCCCCTTAACTTTTGTGGCAGGCATCTACGGCATGAACTTCTCGCGCGTAGATCCGGTGACCAATAAAGTAATGCCCGACAATATGCCCGAATTATATAGCCAGCACGGCTACTATTATGCCCTCGGCGGTATGCTGCTCATCGGCATTATACAGGTAGTAGTGTTCTGGAAAAAGGGATGGTTTAGTAAATTGTAGAATGATGTGCGGATGTGCGGATTTTTGATGTGCGAATGGAAAAATGCACGTCTGTTTAATCGTCGCAAAGTTCATCCGCACATTCGCACATCAGAAATTCGCACATTAACTTTTTTCTCCCAGCGAAAACCAGTTGCCCGAATCATCTTTAAATAGTGCTTCAAAGCCGTAAAACTCCTGCGTAGGTTCTTTGGTAAATTCAACGCCTTTGGCTTTCAGCTCTTCGTAGGTTGCGAGCAGGTTGTCGCATTCAAACACGCCAAAACCGAAGGTGCCTTTGCTCACCAAATCGCGCATAGCTTGTGCGGATTCTTTGGTAAACATCATCCCTTCATCGATTGACATCAGCGAAATTTCTAAATCCGGCTGCTGTGGAGGACAAACTGTGAGCCACCGCATCCCCGGTCCCATTGGGGCATCGGTATGCACGTTAAAACCCAGCTTATTCACATAAAAATCATAAGCGCTTTCCTGGTTCAGTACGAAAACGCTCACGTGGTTCAATTTGGTTATCATTTCTTTTGGTTTTGATGAAACAAAGATGGGGAATGGATTTTAACAGGCCTTCTCTAAAATTGCGGAGTTGGCTCCATCAGACCTACGAAGTTTCAAAAACTTCGTAAGTCTTAACGGAACTTCGTCGGTTCTAATTGTCTACGCCAACCGACCGCCATCCCTTTTTCTCGGCAAAACAATTAGGTATAAACTTCAGCGGCGCGTTAGCTATCTCCTGTTGGCGTTTACGCTGCGCAGCCTGGTAAGCAGCGGGCGTTTGTCCAACCAACCTCTTAAATAAGCCGGTAAATGACGTTACGCTTTCAAAACCTACGGCATAACAAACATTGGCTACCGTTATATCCGTCGCCAAAAGTGTTTTTGCTTTTTCAATGCGGACAAATGATAAATATTGGTGCGGCGTTTTATTATAAACTGAATGGAATAGCCTTATAAAATGATATTTGGAGAAGAACGCTTCGTCGGCAATGTTATCCAGGTCTATCTTTTCCGCAAAATTGGTATCGATGAATAGTTTGGCGTAAACTATCCTGCGGTAAAGGTAAATTTTGGGATATTGCGTTATAGACATTGCTTATATAATGTAAGATATAAACTTTCAGCCTTATTTACGCGTTTGAGATAAAAGAATGTCGACCTGCTTAATACAAAAAACAAATAAGCACTTTAAAACCTACCCTGTTAAACTTTTATGGTAGCCTTAAAGAGCTTATTTTAAGTTGTTAGCTTTATGCTTTTTTAGCCGGCGCCTTTTTCTCTTCCTTTTCTCTTTTCTTCCAGCCCGTATAAGCCGCTCCGCCTAATGCCAGCACCAATAATACCGAACCAGCAAGCGATATCTTTTCACCTGTATAGTATGATGCAGGGTGGAAAACAAACTCTACTTTATGATTACCTACCGGTATCTGCGCGGCACGTAAAACATAATCCGCGCGGAAGTATGGTTTTTCAACGCCATCAATCAGCATTGTCCAGCCTTTTTCGTAGTATATTTCAGAGAATACGGCAACTTCGTTTGAAGTTGAGCCGGTTTGATACACCATGTGGTCAGGATTGTAGCTGGTTAATGTAATTGTGCCGCTGGTATCCCGTGAGATGGCCATTTTCTCGTCAACAACCTTTTTATATTGCTGATCTACAATTGCTTCATCTTTCGGCGAGAAGCTGCTGATTGCCTGCATTTCCTCATCAGCGTTTTTTGCATATTTTATGCTCTTTACAAACCAGGCATGTCCGCAAGCCGTTGGGTTTACCATCATGGAGAGGTTTTGCGATTTATCCATAGTGATGAAGTACTTGGTGTTTAGCATATCCAAAACATCGTGATTCGGCGGGTTCTGTGACAGCTGACCGTCAATCAATTCATCAAACCTCTTCAATCTCGCAGCTGAATAGCCGCTTACCGATTTATGGAAGAAACCGTTAAACTGGTCGAATTTGATATTGGTGGTCAAATCGAATACACGGAAATTCGGGTCGGTATCACGGGCTATAAAGGTGTCTACCTCGCGCGGTTTAACCTGGTTGTCCAGTTTATCGGCGAAGTTGGCATCTTTTAAGTAGCGTTTATCAACTTGCCATATATCAACCATTGTTAAAACTAATAACACTATTGAAAACACCAGGACATTGATTTTCTGTTTAACGAAAGCCCATAACAGGCCGAATGCCAAAACAACGAAAATTAATGAGCGGATAGCATCTGTGCGCTCCAGGCTTTCTCTGTCTTTCACCAACGCATTTGCAAAGCTGGTGGCTAAGGCGTTGTCGCCGTTAAGCCCCCGTTGAAGATAGCTTATGGCTTGTTGATGCCCGCTTGCCTTAAAGCTCAGGAAGATGCCCGGAACTGCTATTAATATCAATAAAAGCCCGCCGGTTATGTAAAATGCAAGTTTCAATTTCTTTAATATTACCGCTTTGTCGGTTGCATCCACTATCTCCTGCACGGCTAAAAATGCCAGTATCGGGAAACAAAGACCGGTAACCGCCAATATCGATTCTACCGCCCTGAACTTATTATACAACGGAAAGTATTTAAAGAACAAATCAGACACGTAAGGAAAGTTTCCGCCGAACGATAATAGCATGGTCAGTACAACTGATGCCAGGAGCCACCATTTTAAACGGCTTTTTACAACAAGCAATCCGAACAAAAACAAGAAGCAAACAATCGCACCAAAATAAAACGGGCCTGCCGTGCCGGGTTTATTGCCCCAGTAAAGCTGTAATCCCGGGATATTTGACATTATTTGCTGTACGGTGCCGACTGCCCGCTGCTCATCCGCTCCCTTAGCTAAAAATACTTTGGCACTTTCCGAATTTTGGTCTAACGGTTCACCTGAGCCAAAGCTATAGGCATTCGGCACCAAAAACGTAAAACACTCAGCTACACCCTGGCTCCACTCGTAAGCATAATCTTTATCAAGGCCATTGGTTGGTTCTTTGGTGTTTTTTGTGAGGTTTGATTGCCCCCTGTAGCTGTATTTAGCGTATTCGCCGGTGCTCCACAACAGTGATGCGTTTATAGCCAATGCAAGCACTACAGCGCCGCCGAGATAAGCTAAAGACTTAAGAAATGGTTTGGTTGCTTTCGCCTTTATTGCGTGATATAGTTCAATACCTAAAAGGATAAGCAAAGCCAGCATCAGGTAATAAGTCATCTGCACATGGTTGGCGCGTATCTCCATAGCAAGGAACAGCGCCGTTAATGCACCGCCTGTAATGTACTTGCCTCGCAGCGTAAGTATGATACTTGCAAGTAAGGGAGCAAAGAAAGCAATAGCAAAGGCCTGGTTTGAGTGCCCGGCCATCAGCAATATGATATTGTACGACGAGAATGTAAACGCTATAGCACCAGCAGCGGCAAGCCACGGCTTTAGTTTTAAAACGATGAATAAAAAGTAAGCTCCGAATAGCAGTAAAAGCACTGTATCGACAGGATTCGGGAATATAGCTTTTAAAGCAGAAACAACATGCGTAGTAATATTATCCGGATAGGGAGCCCATATCTGGAAAGCCGGCATACCACCAAAAATCTGGTTTGTCCATAAAATGGTAATGCCTTTATCCCTGTAATCGTTAATTTCCTTTTGGGTTGATTGCGCACCGGTCACATCCATCTGTCCCAACGTTTTACCCTGGAATGCCGGGGCAAAATAAATAAAGCATATCACCAGGAAAATCGCACCTATCAAAAAGTGAATGCTGTTCCGCTTAAACCAATTGTTCATCTAAGTTTTATAAAAAGGGATAATATTAATTCCTCAAAAATATAAATTAGTATGAGAAAGTAAATTATAAGTTTAAGGGAATTGTTGGGAGGATATTAGGCGGGTTGCTTTATGCCTAACATCAGGGCGTATGCAATACGCCCTGACAGCCCGTGGCTAACAGATACATTGCATATTTGATATCGCATGTCGGCGAGGGGGTATGCAATACGATAGCTGTTAACTTAAGGGCCTTTGTGCATAATGCCCCCTCTAAAGCTCCCCCGGTTGGCTACCGTGTACCCACATCTTTTTCGTCGGTATTTTTCCCTGGCCCTTAGGGCCTACCGCTTTGTAGCTAGTGAGTAGAAAGTAGTTATTGCCCCATTACGGGTTACCCTTTGACGACTTTCCGGTGCAGGACAATATAAATCGCCCATCTGTCCACCTGTTGGGTAGCCGCTACGCGGCACAAATCACACTTATTATTCTTTTCTACAAAGCGGTAGACCCTACGGGCCATCGATTTTCTTTAGCCAAAACTTGTGGGTACACGGTAGCCCGGTTGGGGAGACTTTAGCTGCGGCGGCGTCTTATTTTTTAAAGTCCTCCCAACGGGGGAGGATTTACAACAATGAAATATGAATATTAGCTTAAATCACCCCTTTTTTATAACCTTTTCTTCTTCAACTCCAAATAAACCGCGCCGCCCAATGCCAGCAACAACAAAGCCGAGCCTGCCATAGATATTTTCTCACCGGTATAATAAGATGCCGGATGGAATATAAATTCAATCGTGTGTTTACCAGCCGGAATTATCGCTGCACGCAGTAAATAATTAGCACGGAAATAGGGTTGCTCTGTTCCGTCAATCTGCATTTTCCAGCCTTTATCGTAATATATTTCTGAGAACACGGCTAATTGCCCACTTGTTGAGTTGGTTTGATAGGTCAGTTGGTCTGGGTTGTATTTGGTTAGCGTAATATTAGCAGTGGTGTCTCCGCCAATTTGCTTGCCTTCAATTAATGATTTGTATTGCTGGTCGACAATTGCTTCGTTTTTGGGGTTAAAGCCATGCAACGCTTTCATTTCCTCATCGCTGTTGGCTACATATTTTACCTGCTTCACAAACCATGCATGGCCAAGTGCATAGGGGTTTGGGCTGGCGCTTTGCTTCCCGGTTGAGTCCTGGTTAATTACATATTTGGTATTCAGCATATTCAGCACGGCAGGGTTAAGCTGTGGGCTAAACTGGTTTTCTATCAATTCCTCATAGCGTTTCAGTCTCGCCGCTGAGTAGCCGCCGATAGACTTATGAAAAAATGGCGTAGCGGAATCTTCGTTTAAGCTTTGGCCAAGGTCAATAACCCTATAGTCCGGATCTTTGTCCTGTAAAATAATTTGGTCCACAGGGCGGGGTTGGGGCGTTAGCGAGCTTTGCCTGTCTGTAAAAGCGTCACTTTTCAGGTGGCGTTTGTCAACTGTCCACATATCAACCAGCATCAATACTAAAAATGCTACCGATAATGCGGTAACATTCATTTTTTGTTTCAGCCAGGCCCACAACAGGGCAAAGCCTATTACAATAAATATCAAAGAGCGGATGGCATCTGCCCGGGCTACGGAAATCCTGTCTTGCACCAGCGCATTAGCTATGCCGCTTGCTAATTGCGTGTTGCCGGCTGTTACTTGTTTGGCAATCGTATTTATAAAGTCCTGATGTTTGCTTGTTTTAAATGACAGGAAAGCGTCGGGCAGTAACGCCAGCAACAAGACTAATCCACCGGTAATATACAATGCAAGCTTCGCCTTTTTAAATAATGCTGCTTTATCGGGTTCATTTATCGCCTCGTTTATGGCCAGCAATGCCAATACCGGAACACAGAGCATCGCCACAGCCAGAATAGACTCTACCGCCCTGAATTTGTTATACAAGGGGAAATAATCAAAAAACAAATCGGAAACTAACGGGAAGTTACTGCCGAATGATAGCAGCATGGTTAAAATTACCGTTGAAAGCAGCCACCATTTTATCCTGTCCTTCACCACAAATAATCCAAACACAAACAGGAAGCACACCACCGCGCCGAAGTACCACGGCCCTTCGGTAAAACGCTTTTCGCCCCAGTAAAGCGGCAGACTTTGCGCCAGGCCCTGCGCCTGCGTTGCGTCTACTCCCTGGCTGGTCAGATATTTTGCTATATGCGAGTCCTCTCCATCGCCGCCGCGGGATGCACCGCCATATACGTTAGGCACCAGGAAGGTAAGCGTTTCGCCAACACCTTCGCTAAATTCGTAGGCGTAATCACGCGGAACACCGTCGCCGGCTTCTTTAACGCTTTGGGTTAGGTTGCTTTTTCCGCGGATGGAATATTTGCTGTACTCATACGTGCTCCAAAGCAATGATGCATTCACCAGTAAAGCCAGCAGCGTTGCACCACCTATGTATGCCAGCGATTTCAGGAATACGGCGGTATTCTTGCTTTTTAACGCGTGATATAGTTCTATTGCCAGCAATATCAGCAAGGCGATCAGCAGGTAATAGGTCATCTGTATATGGTTGGCCTTAATCTCGATAGCAAGAAACAAGGCCAGCAGCGATGCTCCAAGTAAGTATCTGCCGCGAATCACCAGTATAATAGACGCGATAATAGGCGCGAATAAAGCTATAGCAAACTCCTGGTTGGCATGACCGGCGGCTATGTAGATGATATTGTACGATGAAAAGGAAAACGCCAAAGCGCCCGCTGCAGCCAGCCATGGATTAAGCTTTAGCACGCTGAACAGGAAGTAAGAGCCGAAAAGCAATAAAAATACAATGTATAGCGGTGAAGGAAAAACGGAGTCGAGCACCTTAACGATATGCGTGGTGATACTGCCGGAGTAGGGGGCCCAAATCTGGTAAGCGGGCATACCACCCAGTATTTGGTTAGTCCATAAAATGGTAGTGTCCCGGCTGCGGTAGTCGTTAATTTCTTTTTGGGTTGACTGAGCTCGCGTAACATCGTTTTGTCCCAAAGTTTTTCCCTGGAAAGCGGGAGTAAAGAAGCCGAAGCTGATAACTAAAAATACTGCGGCAATTATAAAGTGTATGCCATTGCGCTTAAACCAGTCGCCCATCTATTTATTTTTTGAAGAATTTGTTCTCTCCAAAAATAAAAATTAGAATGACAAAGCAATTATTTATCGCTGAATTATTACCGGGGTATTTACTGGAAAAAATAAATAAGCACAACCAACACTACCATAACTACGGTACTTGTAACGTATGTTACCCGATCTGTTCTGCTGTAAACCTCGAGGTTTTTGCGGAGGGAAAAGAAATTATAAATGACAAGGGCCCCAACAATTATCCAAAAAAACCAATTGATGTGATGAGGGTTGAAGCATAGAGCCTCGCCTGCCGAAATAACTATAAAGTTGGCGATAATGAGCTTAATCGCTTCGGGCGTGTTTTTGTGCTCCGGCCTGCGTTTAAAAACATCCTGTTGTGTCAGCATTATTTTACTTCTTCGTAATCAATGAATTCACCTTCGGTATCAGGTAGTATTGGTTTATTATTTTCGGGGATATAATCAACCTTAACTTTGCCATCGGGCTTAGGCTGACTTTGTCCCTGGTAATTGCGCTGTTGATTTTGCTGTTGCTGCTGGTCCTGCGCCTTATTTACAACGCTCTGAAAAAGCATAGGCAGCAAAAAACGTAAAAGCGCTTTTATCACCCATAAAATAAATATAACGGTTAAAAGGAATTCTAATAGTACCTTAAACATTTTTACACAGTTAAGTCAACAAATATAATATTATAACGGCAAAAATGTTTGGATATGATTTTGCCCGATTTTATGACGTTAGGTTGATAGGGTTTGTTACAGGAGAGAAGCAGTATCGGATTACCTTCATTAATAGTGCTGCCCCATAGCCGAGTGAATTATAACAACATCCCCGATAATCTCGTACACGATTCTATGTTCGAGATTAATACGTCTTGACCACATACCCGAAAAATGATATTTTAACTGTTCTGGTTTCCCAATGCCACTTTCCGGATGTTCAGCTAAATCCTTAAATATCTATTCAATCTTTTTTATTATTGATTTATCTCCAGATTTATGATGGGCTTGAAAACTTTTTGGGCAGACTTTTCGATTCTTATAGTATACTGCCCCATATAGATTTAGAGGGGTCGACAGTAATGTAGTTCCCTTTCGCAACTTCCTTTTTGCTCTTCTCAATCTTGGCGATAAATTCCGGATTATAAGTTTCTTCCTTTTTAAAAGAAACATTCAGTGCTTTCAGTACTGCTTCAATTGCGTCCAGTTGCTTTTGATTTTTCGGACTTACTATTAACGTTTCCATATCACAAATTTATGCTTTTTTATAATCACTACATCTACACATCAAACTTCTCTTCCATCATTTTTTCCAGTGCAAACATTTCGTCACGCAGCTTGGCGGCCAGTAAAAAATCCATGTTTTTGGCCGCAGCGATCATTTCCTTTTTTGTGTTCTCTATCGATTTTTTTAAATCCGGCTTGGTCATGTAAGCAACAATAGGGTCGGCGGCAAGGCTAACGGCTGTTTCCTCTATATAAGCCTTCTGAACGCCTCCCTTAAAGTCCATAACAGAAGTTTGCTCGATGATTTCCTCGCGTGTTTTGCCGACGGTTAACGGGGTAATGCCATGCAAGGTGTTATAAGCAATTTGTATATCGCGGCGACGGTTGGTTTCGTCCATGGTTATTTGCATGCTGTCGGTAATTTTATCAGCATACATTATTACCCGGCCACGGTCATTACGGGCGGCGCGGCCTATGGTTTGTATCAGGGAACGTTCGCTGCGTAAGAAGCCTTCTTTGTCTGCGTCCAGGATGGCTACTAACGATACTTCCGGCAAATCCAATCCCTCGCGAAGCAGGTTGATACCTATAAGCACATCAAACACACCAAGGCGCAATCCCCGCAATATTTCAACCCTTTCCAGTGTCTTTACTTCCGAGTGTATGTAGCGGCATTTGATGCCCAGCCTGTCCATATATTTTGCCAGCTCTTCAGACATTCGTTTGGTAAGCGTGGTTACCAGCACACGGTCGCCCATTTTTACGGTTTTATCCACTTCCTCCAGCAAGTCATCCACCTGGTTTATCACCGGTCGTACGTCAATCACGGGGTCAAGCAATCCGGTTGGGCGTATTACCTGTTCAACCACTACACCGCCGGATTTTTCCAGCTCGAAATCACCGGGTGTGGCGCTTACATATACCGTTTGCGGAGCCAGTTTCTCGAACTCCTGGAAATTCAGCGGACGGTTATCCAGTGCTGCCGGTAGCCTGAAACCATAATCCACCAGTGATATTTTTCTCGACCTGTCGCCACCATACATCGCCCTTATCTGGGGAACGGTAACGTGGCTTTCGTCAATCACCATTAAATAATCATCTGGAAAATAGTCCAGCAGGCAGAATGGCCTGGCACCGGGCTGTCTTCCATCAAAAAACCTTGAATAGTTCTCGATGCCCGAGCAATAGCCGAGCTCGCGTATCATCTCCAGGTCGTAGTTAACCCTTTCTTCCAAACGCTTTGCTTCCAGGAAACGGCCATCGCCAATAAATTGCTTTTTGCGGGTTTCCAGCTCTTCCTGTATCGCCCATATCGATTGCAAAAAACGCTCACGCGGCGCCACATACAAGTTGGCCGGGTAAAGTACCATGTGGGTCATCTTTTCCACCGTTTTGCCGGTGCCAACATCAAATGATGAAAGTTCCTCTATATCATCGCCAAAAAATGAAATGCGATAAGCAAAGTCCAGGTATGCCGGGAAAATATCAACTGTATCACCTTTTACCCTGAATGTTCCGCGTTTAAAATCGGCGGTGGTACGCGAGTACAGTATTTCTACCAGCCTGTGAAGGAAAGCATTTCTGCTTATGCGTGTACCTACGGCAAATTTGAAAACAGAGTCTTTAAAATCTTCAGGGTTTCCCATACCATAGATGCAGGAGATGGACGAAACTACTATTACATCCCTACGGCCCGACATCAATGCCGAGGTAGTACGCAGGCGCAGCTTTTCTATCTCATCGTTTATCTGCAAATCCTTTTCGATATAGGTATTGGTAGTCGGGATAAAAGCTTCCGGCTGGTAATAGTCGTAATACGAAACGAAATAGTTCACGGCATTCTCCGGAAAAAACTGCTTAAACTCACCGTACAACTGCGCAGCCAGTGTTTTATTGTGGCTAAGTATCAGTGTAGGCTTTTGCGTTTGCTCTATAACATTAGCAACGGTAAACGTTTTACCCGAACCCGTTACACCAAGCAGGGTTTGAAAAGGGTCGCCATTATTTACACCTTCAACCAACTGCCTGATGGCCTCGGGCTGGTCGCCGGTGGGTTTATATTGAGATGTTAATTTAAAATCCATGTATATACAAATTTAGTGATTAGAGACCAGAGTTCAGAGACTAGTTCATATCCCCGGTGTCAAAATAAATACCCGCGTGTGACAACCGTATGTCAGCATCGTTTTTAGAATTCAATTTTTGTAGATTTATATTTGAAACAACCATCATATAATCCCTGTTCATTCAACAACTAATTTCTAATCTCCAATTAACTAATCTCCAGCCTTATGGCCTTCATCCTCAATCAAACCAATACCATCGCCAATAAGTTTTTGGCTGAGCTGCGCGACAGCGGCATACAGCAGGACAGACCCCGCTTCCGCGCCAATTTAACCCGGCTTGGCGAGATACTGGCCTATGAGATGAGTAAATCGCTGCACTATGAGGAATTTGAAATACAAACACCGTTGGGCGCCGCTAATATCAACCTGCCACAGGGCGGGCTTGTTTTAGGCACTATCCTGCGGGCCGGGCTGCCGTTTCATCAGGGTTTTCTGAATTACTATGACGATGCCACCTCACTTTTTGCAACTGCTTATCGCAAAGTAAAAAAGACCGGGGCCTTTGTTATTAACATCGACCATATATCTACTCCCGACCTTGATGGTAAAACCTTAGTAATGTGCGATACCATGCTGGCTACCGGTCAAAGCATTGTGCAGGTTTGTAAAGAGCTGATAGCCCAATACAAAATTAAAGAGCTGCACATCGCCGCCGTTATTGCCAGCACCGAGGGCATAACTCACGTTCGTGCAAACCTGCCCAAAGCTAAGCTATGGTTTGGCGCTGTTGATGAAGAAATGACCAGCAAGGCTTATATTGTTCCCGGCCTGGGTGATGCGGGGGATTTGGCGTACGGAGAGAAGGTCTGATGTTTGGATTTGGGACTTGATTTTTAGAACACCGTTTGGATAAAAGTGTGGATAACCGGGTTAACACAACGTAACACATTTCAAGAAATTTTTTTCGATAAATATTTAGTAATCAATTAATTGATAGAAAACATATCAGAAAACCGATTTTATAAGTTTTCAACACTCACCTTCTCTGGTTATGCAAATAAAGAAAAGTATCTGTAAATTTGCGTTTTTTTTCTATTATTCCATCCCATCCACGAAATCTTCCAGCTCAGCATACCATTCCTCACCATACTTACGGATTAGGGGAGCTTTTAGAAATTCATGCACGCGTACTTTTAATTCATTGCCAAATGTACAGGCCGGACTGCAAATGTTCCAGCGGTCATAATTCAGTATATCAAACTCCGGGTATTTGGTAATACGAATAGGGTATAAGTGGCATGAGATTGGTTTTTTCCAGTCGATAACGCCATGCTCGTAAGCTTTCTCAATGGCACACTTGGTAATACCGTTTTCAAATATCACATAAGCACATTCTTTATTTTTGTCGACGCAGGGTGTGGTATAATCGCCGTCAAAATCCTTGACGTAGGTGCCTTCTCTTTCAACGGTAGCAATACCCCTGGCATTCATGAAGGGTTTTACCTTCGGATAAATTTCGTTCAGAATATCCAGTTCATTGGCATCTAGCGGCGCACCGGAATCACCTTCCAGGCAGCATGCGCCTTTACATTTATTAAGGTTACAAACAAAATTTTCCTTTACTACATCCTCGTGCAGTAATACATTACCAACCTCTAACATTTTTATCTTTCTTAAATCGTGCACCAGCTCACCCAAGGCTGTGTCCCCACAGCCTCCATCCGCAGCGTGTACAGCTAATATCATTACTTTTTTAAAGGATTCAACGGGAATTTCAAATTCTTAGCTCCGGTTAAATCCATCGTTATGCTGCCGACTACCAGTTCAACATGCGCCTTTACGGGTATGCGGTTGTTGTCGTCAGTAATCCACAAATATAGCTTACTGCTTTTACGGAACACACGCCCGGGAATAATTGTCGGGTTAAATTTCAAACAATTAAACGTTCCTACCGAGCAGTCCATTTTTTCCTTACCAGAATAGGTTATTTCCATCGAATGTATGCCATCCTCCAGGAAATAGTCCAGCTTGAATTTATCGCCAATTTTTATTTTAGAAATATCTATGCTCCGCGCGAAGTAATACGCCGATAAAAAGTCAAAAGTACGCCCTTTGAATGGATAAACACCTTTTGCTGCGGTTATCTTCCCTGTTGCGTGGTCGAACGTTACGTTATCTGTATGTTTGTAGCTCGACTCCTTACGATTTTCGGTATAAAAGTACGGCTCAAGTGTTTTCTCGTCGACATAAGTTTCGTAGCGGTTGCGCACCTTATAAAAAATATCGAAAGTACCTGCAGTTTTAGCGTCAGCAACGATATGATAAGCAGTTTTGCCTTCAAATTTCTTGTCGCTTTCACCTACCCTTATAACCGCCTCAGCAGCGGTAAAAAATCCGTATTTTAATTTGTAGCTTAACTCTTCCCCTGGTTTAAATGATGGTTCGCCCGTGTAGGTGATTTCCTTTTCCTGCGCTGATAGTATGCCTGCAAAAAATATAAGGGAAAATAAAGTCAGAATATATTTATTCATCTGGTATGGTTATTAGCCGCTTTCTTAAGTACAATTAATTTTATTTATTGTTATTTAAGACTCTGACTATAAACTATCTGCAAGGTAAATTATTATAGCTGAAGATGACATTTGGTAGATAAATGTTTGGCGGCATTTTCAGACTTACGAAGTTTTTAAACGGCGAAGCCCTCAACGAGGCCCCTGAAAACAAACAACATCGAGTTAAACATCGTAAGTCTCCGTGGGCGATTAATCCCTTTTCTTATAAATAGGTACAGTTGAACATGGCTCGCCGAACATCAGGCTTTTTACCACCGGGGTAAGCTTTTTGGTTAATTCAACGTAGGCCGATACCGGCACGGGTATATCGCCGCAGCCTTTAATTACGATGCGCTGGTCGCGATATTGTTCAATATCAATTGTTGCTATGCTTTTAACAAACAAAACGGTTTCCAGCACTTCTGAATCGCCAAAAACAACTTCTTTAGCATAAGGCGCCAGGCGATTGGCCAGCAGCATATAAGCCCAGGCCGGTACAATAGCATCTGCGGTACAGGTTACGGCAACAAATTTATCCTGGTACTGCGCCCAATCGTGTCCCTTTACAAACTCCCTGAAATCCTTTTCTTTAAGAATAAGCTCCATAAAAAGGTTATCCTTTATATCGTACACCACCCTTTCGCCCTGCGGATAAAATGCAGCCGGGTCCAGCGTTACCAAACCGCTTTGTGCAACTTTATTTATGAAGTTTTCCTGTATTTCCATAGCCTGTTAAAACAAAAAATCCGGGATAAGCATAAACTCATCCCGGATGCAAAATTACTTTAAAAAGTTCTTATAAAAACTTGGCTCTGTAATCTTTTACATTCGCCTTATCTTTCAGGGCATCAAATACCTGTGATTGCGAACGCTGCAACAGGCCTTGTGCCAATGTTTCCTTGTCTTTTACAGTATTGGTAAGCGGAGCAGGATTAATAAAGCTATCAACGCTGAATACATACACGCCTTGCTGACCTTCAACAACTTTAGAAAGCTTGTTTGGCTGCGCACCGAACACTGAACCGATAACTTTGTATTCGGCGCCACCACCAGGGATTATAGGGTTTGCAAAAACGATGTTTTGAACCGGAACAACTTTACCACCTGATTTTTGAGCAACCTGGTCGATATTGCTTGCACCGCTAAGCGCTGCCTGTAGTTTTTCTGTCAGCTGCTTGCCTTTTACCGCGTTCTTAACCATTGGCTCAATTTGTTTTTTCACAGCGTCGAGTGATAGTTGGCCTTTCGGCTTAACGTTCAACAGGTGTGCAACAATGTATTGGTCGCCGGTGATGAAAACTTTTTCTGAAAAATCGCCAGACTGAGCAGTATATGCCCATTTCACAATTTCACGGGCGCTTTCAACACCTGGTATAGCACCTGCTACACCATTAACGTCGGTAGCGGTTTTTATCTGAAGTTTTTCCTTTTTTGCTTCACTGTCGAAGTTCTCTTTGGTAAGGTTTGCTAAAAACGCCTGCGCTTTGCTGTAAACAGCGGTTTGTGTAGCACTGCTTGCTTTTAGCGGAACATCAACAATTGCAACTTTAACTACTTTAGATGAACCTTTTTCGTCTTCAATATCCACAATGTGTACACCAAATTGAGTGGTTATCACTTTTAGGTCGCCTTTTTTAGCGGTGAATATCTGGTCGTCAAATTCAGGAACCATTAAACCGCGTGCAAAAGTACCAAGGTCACCGCCTTTAGCCGCAGCTGCTTTATCAACCGAAAACTGTGTTGACAACTCAGCAAATGATTTACCGCCCTGTATAAGTTTTTTAATCGAATCTGCCTTAGCCCTTGCTTTTTCAAGACCGATTCCAGACGGGTCGATAAGTATGTGGCGTGCTTTTATCGAGTCAGGACCAACTATATCATCAACAAGTTTTGCAATTTTATAGGTGTTACCGCTCAGGTATGGGCCATAAGTAAAGCCTTTAGCTGCTGTAAACATAACCGAATCCAGTTTTGGTTCCAGCTGGCCTTTATGCACAAACTTAAGCGGTGCCTTATCTTCCGAGTTTATCTGAACGAACAAAGAATCGTTGGTCGAAGCTTTGAACTCAGTAGCCAGCTTATCTGCCTGCACTTTAACCGCAGCCGTATCAGCTTTTGATGGAGCCGCGTTAAAGCTTACATAATCAAATGTCCTTAGCTCCTGCGGGGTTTTAAACTCGTTTTTGTGCTCATCATAATAAGCCTGGTAATCAGCATCGGTTAAAGTTACCTTGTTATCCGGAACTGATGCATAGTCAAGCGTTACATATTTAAAGTTAACCAGCTTGTTTTTAGCCTGGTAGCTTTCTTTTGCTTCCAGCGAGTTAACATACAGACCGTTTGATACTATCGACAGGTATTTCTGGCTCAGCTTGTTTGTACCAAGGGCCTCGATGAAATCGTTCCATTGCTGCCTGATGGGGTCGTTAGCCTTTGATGCGTTGAGCTGAGCTTTAAAGTTATTGAACCTGGTTACATCAACTTTACCGGTTTGCTGATTGCCGAAAGCCTGCACAATTTGCGGGTCGGGGTTATTACCGTTAACCATGTTGTTAACTTCATCATCACCTACGGAAAGGCCAAGCTTTTCAACTTCCTTTTTAAGTATCATCTGGCTTACCATACTGTTCCAGGTAGACTCCTGTACATAAGCGGCAAACTGAGGCGTTAAAGTTGCCTGGCCCGATTGCTGCCTGAACTGGTTGCTCTGCTGTTCGTATAATTTATTGAACTTGTCGTATTCAACTTTTTCACCGCTTACTTCACCAAGCAGGTTACGATCATCTCTGAAAAAAGAACTGCCCGACTTGCCAACTTCACCCACGATAAACGCGAATAATGCAATACCGATAGAAATTGCGAGAATCTTCCCCATCCGTTCCCGCAAAAAACCCATAATACCCATATAACTCTATAATTTTATTTTATGTTACTAAAAAGAGGGCGCAAGATACAATTTTTAGTAAAATTCTATAACACAAAATTTTGTATAAATTTTACACGAAAAATCGGGAAGCACGAAAGACTCAAAGCAGGTGATTTCGTCCCAAAAATCGCCTGCCAATTAAATCCGAAATCGAAATTCCAAAACCCGACATCCGGAATTATTATTCCCCCACCTGCTTTTCATCTACGTGAAATGAACCGACAGTACTGCCCATTTGCCACGGATACATGCTTTCGTTGCTTTCGAATCCGAATCCTTCTGCAACATCCCCTTCCTTATTGGTTATTACGACAGCCTTACTTGATTTAAAAGTCCGCGCCGTCATATCATAAATCAGTTCATCCGATTTAAAAACCTGGCCCGCGGCATTAGTCGCCACAACGTTTTTCCTGAATTCTACGAGATTTTCCTTTTCTCGCTGAATAGCATAGTCTGAAACAACATTCCCTGCTTCTTTCAATGAATCGTTATAAAAAATCAGCTTAACGCCTTTTGGAAATTCTTTGTAGGGTTTGGGCGAATTGTCGGTATAATCAATCATCAGCGGCGCTGTAAGGTGGAACTTCACTTTTGCAGAATCGCTCCAAATCACATCTACCCCGGTAGAGCGCGATATTGGTTTATCATCTTCGCCCGATGAGATTTTCTTGATATCATTCAACGAGTTTTCGCACGAGCTGAAAAGAAACATGCCGGCAAACAGCGCCGGCAGGTAGATAAGTATTTTTTTTAATACAGCTTTATTCATGAGTAAAAATCGTCGGAAAACCAATAATATAACGCAGTAAGCCCCAATGAAGTATCCCGAACTATACAGACAGAATTAATGGAACTGATATTTCTGGAACCATTTATCATTAAGCACAAAGCCCAGGTGTATGTTCACATAGCTTTCCCTTACCAGGCCATTATCCAAAGTACCGCGCTTACCTACTTCGGCTGACACGTTTATTTTATAAAAACTGCTCAGCGTTTGGGTAGGCGCCAGCGGCAGGCCTAAACCGAAGGTAACGGCGGTACGGTTTACGTTGGTATTATTTAATTTGATATAAGTTTGGTCGTAAATAAAACCTAGGCGATAATCCATTCTTGCAAAGTAATCACGTAATGCATTATTATTAGGCGTGTACTGACCACCCACGGCGAACGTTTTGCTGTTTTGAAAGCCCTGATTAACACCATTTATAGTAAGGTTGCTCCAGGTACCCATAGTGAAATCGGCACCTACCAAAAAATGGCTGTCATACTGGTATGATACACCAAAGTGGTTGACATTTGGCAATCTTATATTTGTTTTAGCATCCTGCCGGTTTATAACCGAGTCAATCGGTGTTTTCTGGTTACCGCTGGCATCGTAGATGTAGTGATACACAACATTCGACTCATGATTGCTTATGTTACCAGCCAACGAGGTAGAATAACCAAAGGTTAAGTGCTTGGTATTATTAGCCCAGTCGATAGAATATTGAAGGCCTAAATCATAACTTAATCCGCCCACACTGTTACTTTGCTGAATCCTCGAGTTAAGGGTACCGTAAAGCGGCGTTCCGTCTGGTTGTACAATTTCGGTAGAGCTGTTTTGTATCAGGTTACCGAATATATACGATGCATTAGCACCTGCCCTGAAATGGTTACCTACTCCGAAGCCATAGCCTAAATAAGCTTTCGATAAACCACCGTCACCGGTATAAAGGTAATTTACATGGTTGGTATCAACCGGCAAGCCCGTACCGAAATTAGCCCTTGTTTGTTTAAAGTTATAACCCATTTCGCTGTATGGCATTAAACCGAAGCTCAACGCAGAGCGGCGGCTTACCGGTACGGCAAAATTAACGTGGCTTAACCTGAAGTTGCCATTGCGCGTGCTGGTTTGGCCGGTTTGGCTTAAACCAATAGAATTGCCATAGATGCCTATATCAAAAGTGGTATAGTTTATTTCGGCGTACGATGCCGGGTTAAGCACGTTGATGGTGTTATAGTTATTTATTTTGTTGATGGCAACGCCTATACCACCCATACCTCTTTGCTGAGGCATTACAGATTGGTCAATATCGCCCAAACCATACCTTGAATAAGGGGAGCTGGTGGTAGCGTTTGTTTGCGCACTAGCCCTGAAAGCAGAAACAGCAAATATCAGTAGTATAAAAAGCCTGGTATATTTAATCATTATTAGTTTGTATGGCTGCGTTTAATCCTTTAAGAACCAGCAGGGGTTCAATTTTAATACAGGCGGCAAAGATGCTATTTTTTAACAGCGTATCAAAAAAATTGCTATCGCCTCCTGTAAGCACAATATTTAGTTCTTCTCCTTGTTTTATATAGCTTTTAATAAAGCCTTCCAATTCATATTTTATCCCGTTCTGCACGCCCGATAGTATGGCCGATTTAGTATTATTGCCGCTAATGGCGGCAAATGTTTCGTCAGCTTCAACCAGCGGCAGCCCCGCAGTATAATTATTTAATGCCTTATAACGCATATTTAACCCCGGCGATATACTGCCGCCAAAATAATTTCCCACTGCATCAACCCAGTCATATGTTATACAGGTGCCGCCGTCAATCACCATATTACTTTTACCTGGGTATAAGTGATAAGCGCCTATAACCGCAGCCAGCCTGTCGGCTCCAAGGGTTTGCGGGGTTAAATAATGGTTTGTTATGCCACTTGTCATCCCGGCGTTAAAATATACCGGCTTAACTCTTTGTGCCAGTACATTTTGCCATCCCTCTTTTTCTTTTTTTACCGATGATATAATGGCTTTATTTATCGGGTAACCGGCCAGGATATTATTTATTATTCCCTCGTCCGGTAGTTTGTATTGTTCTGTATAAAGCACCTGGTTTTGTTTGAACACAGCAATCTTTGTAAACGTATTGCCGATATCGATAACCAGGGTTGCTTCCATTTTTTTAGTCTTGAGTCCTGAGTCTTTAGTCTTGAGTCAAAAAGGACTTTGGACTTGCGACTTAAGACTAAGGACTTCTTTCTATGCTTTTACCAGCGATAATATCGATTCAAAAATAGCCAGGCCGTCTTCGTTAGCTACCAATGTGTCAGATGCGCGTTCAGGATGCGGCATAAAGCCGAATACATTGCGATTGATATTGGTAATACCGGCGATGTTGTCCAACGAGCCGTTAGGATTTGATTCGCTGGTTATCATGCCAGATTCATCACAGTACTTAAACAGTACCTGGTCGTTATCATACAATGACTTCAACACATCCGCGTCAGCAAAGTAATTGCCCTCACCATGAGCGATAGGGATTTTCAGAGCTCTTTCAGGGTCTATCTGCGCGGTAATCAATGAATTTTGCGTCTGCGCTTTCATATAGATATTGCGGCAGATAAACTTACGGTTCTCGTTATGCAGCAATGCACCCTGCAGCAGGCCAGATTCCGTTAATACCTGGAAACCGTTGCAGATACCCAGTACATAACCACCACGGGCAGCAAACTGTATAACTTCCGTCATGATAGGCGAAAAACGGGCGATAGCGCCAGAGCGCAGGTAATCGCCAAAAGAAAAACCACCGGGTAAAACAATAAAGTCGGCGCCCTGCAGGTCGTGGTCTTTATGCCATAAACGAACCACTTGCTGGCCCATTATTTTTTCCAATACGTAGATGATGTCTTCATCACAATTGGAACCGGGAAATACAACTACTCCAAATTTCATTAAATTGATTTTTTGTGTAATACGTTACAAAACTAACACAACAGCGGTGATTTGAACGAATGTAAAAGTTAAAAAGTGTTAAACTGAAAATAGATAACGCTGATTAGCAGTAATAAATACAGCGATTCGTAAAACCACCTGTTCTTTGCATACAAAAAATAATAAGCAAAAAACACTGCACACGGAACTGTGCACAGCAGAAAGTGATTTAGATTAAACGGCGTTTTCACATAAAATGACAGGCCAGCTATTAAAAAGATAATAAACAATAACTGGAACGATTTGCGCACCTGCACGTAGCTTTTAAAGAAGTTTTGCTGCAACTTAAAAAAGCAAAGCACCAGGACAACTATTACCGGAACCAGTACCAGGTAATTGTAATAATGAATATTGATACTATCCGGAAACTTTGTACCCAGTGGCAGCCAGATGTCTGAAAATTGTTTGATACTATCGTTCATGTAATAGTAAACTGCCAGGAAGAAAAAGATAGTAGCATAGCCAATAATACCTGCAACAATTTCGCGCCAATTAAACGGACGGAACAGGAATAAAGCTATCCAAACAGCCAAAAAGAAGTAAATAAAAGGCAGGTAAATTACCGAACCAACGGCTACCATCATCCCTAAATCGTACGCTGATGATTTGGCATCGTTACTTTTATATAGCTTAAACAGCTTGAACAGCATCCATATCACCAAAAAATTGCAAAGCAGCGGCGGGCTCAGCACCAAAAACGGTTTAAATAACCCCGAAACGGTAACGTACATGAGCGCCGGTAAAAACGTGGGCTTACCCAATAAGTTAAAGTGATTTACCAGGTGATTAAGCAAAATAGCCTGTATAAATACAAAAACTGATGCCAGTAAAATGCTGTAGCTGGTAGGGGCGGCATTAAGATAGTCGCCGGGTGCAAGCAGTAGTCGTGCAACAGGCTCCGAGAATGCAAATTCGGTTTTTGCGGGCGCGTTCAATAAAAATCCCGCCCGCGACAGGAACAGTATTACTGCAAGCCATAAAATATTAAGCGGATTGAGCGCCTTAAAAAAACTGACCATTAAAGCCTTGTATTTGCGCTGCGAAATTAGCACAAAACTGCATAGGATAAAAGATTAGTTGGGCAGGTAGGCGAAATACTAATGTAATAGGCTATACAGAAAGCCCAAGGACATAGCTTTGAAAATTTTTCGGCAGCTTTTTCATAGCGATGGGTTTAAAACCTTGCGTGTTCGAAACCTGTCCTGGTGACGCAGGGCGGTGCTCTGCGCTGGTAGATGGAACCCTTTCCTTTGGTCTAACAAGGACAATTTTTATTAGATATTGCTATTGTTAGAAACGGGGGGTCCGGGGGGTGTTAAAAACTAAAAAGTTTGTGAATAACGTTATTATAAAAGG
>Ga0105239_10000164_pt1 | contig 95286 bp, 86 predicted proteins | sample KBSC44metaG_FD_92761 | JGI IMG/M metagenome (GOLD analysis project Ga0105239, IMG submission 92761) | Corn rhizosphere microbial communities from Kellogg Biological Station, Michigan, USA - KBS C4-4 metaG | ecosystem: Host-associated > Plants > Roots > Rhizosphere > Soil | place: Michigan, USA... | reverse complement strand
TGACGCTGGGCATGCTGACGCCCCATCAGGCAGAGGCGCTCGCCGAGGCGGGGCTGGATTATTACAACCACAATATCGACACCTCGCCGGAGAATTACGCCAACGTCATCTCGACGCGGACCTTCGAGGATCGGATCGAGACGCTCGAACATGTGCGCGGGGCGGGGATCAACGTCTGCTCGGGCGGGATCATGGGCATGGGCGAGACGCGGGCGGATCGGGTCGGCTTCCTGCACGCGCTGGCGACGCTCCCGATGCATCCGGGCTCGGTGCCGATCAACGCCTTGGTGCCGGTGGCGGGCACGGTGCTGGGCGATATCCTGAAGGACGTGCCCTCGGCCAGGATCGACGACATCGAGTTCGTGCGCACCGTGGCGGTGGCGCGCATCGTCATGCCGGAGAGCATGGTGCGGCTGTCCGCCGGCCGCGAGAGCATGAGCGACAGCACGCAGGCGCTCTGCTTCATGGCGGGGGCCAATTCGATCTTCACCGGCGACAGGCTGCTGACCACCGGCAATGCCGGCGACGACCGCGACGCCGCGCTCTTCGCCAAGCTCGGCATCGTGCCCATGCGGATGGAACAGGCGCATCTGGAAGCGGCCGAGGCGCTCGCGGCCGAATGAATAGCATGCCGTCGCTCCTGCGCAGGCAGGAGCCCATCTCCCTCGCTGTCGTATCGAGCCCAGCGGTGAGGAGATAGGCCCTGCCTGCGCAGGGCGACGGTGGAATTGTGTCAATGAGCGCGGAGGATCAGAACCGGTATTCCGCGCTGACTCCCATCTGTCGCGGCGCACCCCAGACCACTGTATCGGCCTCGGCCGAAAGCGTGGTGCCGGTGACATAGGCCTTGTTGGTGAGATTCTTGCCCCAGATACTGAAGCGGAGCTTGGTGCCCGCCGGCGTGTAGCCGATATTGGCGCCGAGGGTCACGTATTGGCGGGTATTCACGCGGTCCAGCAATTCCCAATGATAAGAACTGGAATAATAAAGGGTCACATTGCCGTCGAGCGTGCCCCGGCCGAGATCATGATTGTAGGTCAGCGTCGCGTTCCCGCTGAATTTCGGCGCGCGCAACAGCCTGTTTCCGGAGGCATCGACCGTCACCTGCGTCATCCCGGCCGGCGTTTGCGGCAGGGCGAAGGCCACGCCATCCACGAAGCTGCGATATTTCGCGTGCGGTAACCAGGAACCGGCCAGCCGGACGCTGAAATCGCTTGTCAGCCGGGTCGATCCATCGAAATCCAGTCCGTACAGACGGGCCGAGGCGTTGCCGAGGATGGTCGCGACATCCTGGAAGAACTGCACCTGTAGGTTCTTATAGTCGTAATAGAATCCCGACAGGCTGATATTGGTGTTGCGCGATGCGTATTTGATGCCGACTTCGTAGGAATCGAGCTTCTCGGGTTTGGCCACGTCCTGCGTCAGCGCGACGGTGTTCAGGACGGCGCTCTTGAAGCCTTTGCTGTAGGTCGCATAGACGTTGAGATCGCGCGAGAGATCGTAGCGGACCGAGACGCGCGGCGTCCAGGCGTGCGCGGTCGGGCTGCCGCCGACATCGAAGGCCGGGCCTCCGCTGACCGATCCGCTGCCCTCCTTATGCTCCCAATTGTAGCGGATGCCGGTGATGAGGTGCAGGCGCGAGCTGATGTCCGTATTGAGCTCGCCGAAACCGGCATAAGCGCGCGTCCCGACATGGGCACTGGTGAAGTAGCCGGCCGGGCCGGACACATGTCCGTCCGCATCGAGCGGCGGATTGACCGACGTGCCGTAATCCGCCGAGTCATGGTAGATGAAGGCGCCGGCCGTCAGGCTGAAGATGCCGAATTTGCGCGAGGTGAAGGTCAGCTCCTGCTGGAACGTCTTCGTCGGGCCATACGTGACGCCATAGGGCGTGATGCAGGCGAAGGTCGCCACGCAGTTCGGCGAATAGGCGCCGTCCACCTCGGCCAGGATATGGGCGTTGACGTAGGTATAGGCCGTGAGCGAGCTGAGCGTCCCCGCCTCGCCCAGCGTCCAGTCGATATGCAGCGACCCGCCCTTGGTGACGGTGTTGAGGGTCTCCACGCCGCGACTGAGCTCCGAGGCATTGTGCCACGGATCGGTGGGGATGATCGCGCCCGGATATTCGGCGGCGACGGTGTTGCCGCGATACGCCTCGACGGCGGCGCCGGTCGCATCGTATTTCTTGGTGTAATAGCCGGTCGCCACGATCTTGAGCGTGTCGGTCGGCTTGAACAGCACCTTGCCGCGAACGAGATAGGTGCGGAAACGGCCCGTCCCCTTCCCCGTGCGCTCGTTGGTGAGATAGCCGTCGCCATTGTCGTAATAGCCGGCCACGCTGGCCGCCAGGACGTCGTTGACGACCGGCACGTTGATGAAGCCCTTCAGGCTGACCTCGTTCGACGTGTGCACGTCGTTGCCAGCGAAGACCCCGTCCGAGATGCCGATCATGCCGCTCGTCTTGAAGCTCGGATCCAGCGTGTGGATCGAGATCGCGCCACCCGTCGCGTTGCGGCCGAACAGCGTGCCTTGCGGCCCCTTCAGCACCTCCACCCGCTCGATATCCGGCAGGTCGAAGGCGTTGCCGGCCTGATTGGGAAGGTACACGCCATCGAGATAGGTCGCGATCGGCGATTCCGCGCCGGCGCCGACGATCGAGGTGCTGACACCGCGCACGACCGCCTGCGTATAAGGCCCCTGCCCCGCCATCTGCAGGCCCGGAACCGCGACATTGAGTTCGCGCAGGCTGGTCACGCCGGCCCTTGCGAGATCCTGGCCGGTCTGGGCCGTCACGGTCAGCGGCACGTCGTGCAGACGCTCGGATCGGCGCTGCGCGGTGACGACGATGTCGCCGAACTGCGCCACGGGAGCCGCCGCAGCGGCGGGGGCCTGCTGTGCCGGGGCCTGTTCCTGCGCGACGGCGGGGCCGGCCGCAAGGATCGTGGTAAGCGCCATGGCCGGCCACGCGGCGGAAACGGCAAAGCGCGATACTGGTTTCATATCATCCTCCCCTCTTCTTTCGGGTTTGTCGTGTTGATGCGCGACGGTCGATCGCGGCTAGGCGGGCGGCGCGATCGCCACCTCCTCCGCCGCGACGAGGATCGACACGTGATCGAATCCCAGAGCGGCGAGATCGGACTCCGGCAGACGCCGTCGCCACGCGGCCGCGAGCGTCGTCTCGTCGGGCCACCAGCTCGATTCGCATCCGTGGAAGGGCACGGCGCCATCCTCGCCGGCCATGGCGAGGCTCCTCTCCAGGCCGAGCGGCGAGGCTTCGGGCATCAGGATCGGCGCCGGGGCGCGCCACGCGGCCGCGGCCTTTCCGGGATCGCCCGCATCGAGGAACAGCATCAGCTTCACGGCGCCCGCCATCCCCGATCGACCGGCGGCGCCATGGATCCACTGGCGCTGCACCAGCCCGGCGCGCGGCGGCATGGCGATGAAACGCGGGCTGTCGACGGCCATCGCCTCCTCGAAATTCGGATGGGCGGCCATCGCCGCGAGCGCCTCCGCATCGCGGATCCACAGCTCGGGCGCGCCATCCAGATCGGAGACGATCCCCTCCACGTCGCGGGATCGGCGGATGTTCTGGACATAGCCCGTCAGCAGACCGAGTTCGCCGAAGGGCATCATCAGCGCGCGATGGGTGGTGCGCCAATGGTTCGCGAAGGCCGCGAGATCGAGGTCCGGACGGCGCTTCAGCGCGCCCAAAAAGCCGATGCCGCTCACGACACCACCCGCAGGCCGTTCCCGGAATGGCCGTGGCCCAGCAGGATGGGTTGCAGCAGGGAGCGCAGCACGAGGCGCTGGCGCTCGGCGGACCAATGTTCGACATCGATCACCGCGAGGGAGGCGATGCCGTTGATGACGGCCTGCACCGACGTGGCGAGTTTCGAGAGATCGCAGGCGATCGGCGGATCGATCTCCGTGAGAAGCTGCATCATCAGCCCGTGCGCGTTGCCGACGCCTTCCATCCGCTCGGTCGCGATCGCCGGTTCCGCAGCGGCCTTGCCCCAGAATCCGAACCACATCAGCCAGTCCAGCCGGCGCTGCTCGTCGAGCGGGAGGAATTCGGCGAGGCAGTCCATCGGCGAGGCGCCGCCCGTCCGCGCCTGCTCGACGCAGGTCAGAGCCCGTGCGCGCGCCTCGTTGCAGGCCGAGAGCAGCAAATGCAGCTTGTCGCGGAAATAATGCAGCACCGCCGCCGTGCTGCACCCGGCCTCCCGCGCGACATCGCGCAGGGTGATGGCCTCGACGCCCTGCACCGCGATCAGCCGCCCGGCGATCGAAGCGAAACGCCGCCTGCGCTCATCATGATCGACGATCAGTGGCATCGCGCACCGCCCCCGTTCACCACCTGCTGTTTCGCCATCCCAGCCACCCTCGCATCTTTTTTGTTTACCCGTTAAATAAAGAAAGATAGCGATACAGGCAAGCCTGATTGTTACGAGCGCGTTCCCACGTATGGAGCGGGCTCGAGCGATCGCTGAAAGGGCGGGTTTACGCGGGAGACGGACCATGGCCGCCGAATATGACTATATCATCGTGGGCGCCGGATCCGCCGGATGCGTCCTGGCATCCCGCCTATCCGCGAATCCGAAGACGCGCGTGCTGGTGATCGAGGCCGGCGGCTCGGACCGGCATTATCTCGTGTCGCTGCCCAAGGGCATCGCCAAGCTCGCCACCGATCCCCGGTTCACGTGGCAATATGCCGTCGAGCAGCCCCGCATGGCCGGCATGCCGGCCAGCGAGGTGTGGATTCGCGGCAAGGGGCTCGGCGGATCGAGCTCGATCAACGGCATGATCTACGTACGCGGCCAGCCCGAGGATTACGACCAATGGGGCCGGCTCGGCGCGACCGGCTGGGACTGGCAGACGATGAAATCGGCCTTCCGGGCGATCGAGGATTATGATCTCGGCGACGACAGCCTGACCGGCCAGGGCGGCCCGCTCCATATCAGCACCGGCACTTATCGCTATCCGATCTCCGAAGCCCTCATCGAGGCCGGCGAGCAGATGGGGCTGAACCGGAAGGACGGCCACAATCGCGAGGAGCAGGAGGGCGTCGGCTACCTCTCGCACAATATCAAGCGCGGCAAGCGGCAAAGCGCGGCCACGGTCTTCCTGCGCCCGGCGATGAAGCGCGGCAATGTCGACGTCGTCACTCACGCGGTGGCGGAACGCATCTTGTTCGAAGGCCGGCGCGCGGTCGGCGTGCGGGTGCGGGTGAACGGGCAGAGCGTGGAGTATCGCACGAGGGGCGAAGTGATCCTGTCGTGCGGCACGATCGAGAGCCCCCGGCTGCTCCAGCTATCCGGCATCGGCCCCGCGGCGCGACTGGCGAGCCTCGGCATCGCGCCCGTCGCCGACAGCCCCGACGTCGGCGAGAAGATGCTCGAGCATCTCGCTTTCGCGCTGCCCTTCCGGATGGAGGGGAAGGGCAGCATCAACAGCCAGTTCTACGGCCTCGGGCTCGCCCGGCAGCTGGTCCGCTATTATCTGTTCCGCGACGGCCCCCTCGCCACCGGCCCGTTCGAGGTCGGCGTCTTCGCCCGCACGCGCCCGGAGGTCGATCGGCCCAATCTGCAAATCTATCTCAGCGCCTTCACCTTCGCGCGCGGCGACGACAATCACCCGATGCCGGCCGCGATCGAGCACAAGCCGGGCATCACCGCCATGTGCCAGCTGATGCGTCTCGAAAGCCGGGGCAGCATCCGCATCCGCTCCAACAATCCGGACGATCCGCTGCAGATCACGCCGAACTGGCTCAGCACCGCCAACGATCAGCAGGATGCGATCGACAGCGTCCGCTACATGCGGCGCTACATGGCGCAGCAGGCGCTCGCCCCCTATCGGCTCACCGAGCTGCTGCCGGGCCGGGAGTGCCAGAGCGACGAGGACATCCTGGCCGCCTATCGCCGGCTCTCGTCGAGCGGCCTGCACGGCATCGGCACCTGCCGGATGGGCTCGGACCCGCAGGCGGTCGTCGATCCGCGAGGCCGGGTGAACGGCGTCGATCGCCTCCGCGTGGTGGATTGCTCGATCATGCCGGCGCTCACGTCCGGCAACACCAATGGGCCGACCATGGCCCTGGCATGGCACGCGGCCGATCTCATCCTCGAGGATGCGCGCGCGGCCAACCGATAGCTTGGGGGCAAGGGACATGGCGGGCTTCGATTATGTCATCGTCGGCGCGGGATCGGCGGGCTGCGTGCTGGCCGACCGCCTCACGCGCGACGGGCGCAGCCGGGTGCTGCTGCTGGAAGCGGGGCCGGAGGATTCGTCCTTCTTCATCCGCGTGCCGATGGGCCTCGGCAAGGTGATCGCGAACCCGGACCTGATGTGGTATTATCCCACCGAGCCCGACGAGCGCACCGCCGAGGCACCGCGCCCCTGGCTGCGCGGGCGCCTGCTCGGCGGGTCCAGCTCCGTCAACGGCATGATCTATTGCCGGGGCAATCCGCAGGATTACGACGACTGGAAGGCGGCGGGTGCGACCGGCTGGGACTGGGCATCCATGCGGGACGCCTTCATGGCGATCGAGGACCATGAGCTCGGCGCCAATGCCTGGCGCGGCGCGGGCGGCCCCCTGCCCGTCTCGATCCAGCCCTATCGGACGCCCCTGACGGAGGCTCTGCTGAAGGGCTGCGCGCGGCTCGGCACGCCCATCAAGCAGGACATCAACGATCCCGACCAGGAGGGCGTCGGCTATTCGCCGATGACCATGCGCAACGGCCGGCGCGTGAGCGCGGCCGACGCCTTTCTGCATCCCGCCCGCAAGCGCCCCAATCTGACCGTGATCACTGGCGTGCAGATCGACCGGGTCCTGTTCGAGGGGCGACGGGCCATCGGCGTGGCCGGGCGGCGGGGCGATACGGCCGTCGAATACCGGACGCAAGGCGAGGTGATCCTCTCGGCGGGCGTGATCGGCTCCCCCAGAATCCTCCAGCTGTCCGGCATCGGCGATGCGGCCGAGCTCGGCGCGATCGGCATCGCCCCGCTGCAGGACAGGCCCGCGGTCGGCGAGAATCTCCGCGAGCACAAGGGCGTCTGGATCGAATATCGCGTGCGCGGGCGCATCGGCCACAATCATGATCTGCGCGGCTGGCGGCTGGCGCTCAACGCCTTGCGATACCAGCTGACCCGGACGGGGCCGCTCGCGAGCAGCGTGGACATCAACGGCTTCATCCGGTCCCGCCCCGGCCTTGCGATCCCGGATTCGCAGATCAGTTTCTGGTCGCTCGTCGCGAAGAAGAATGTCGACACGATGCAGCTGGAGGATTGGCCGGGCATGCTGGCCGGCGCCTGGCAATTGAGGCCCGAAAGCCGCGGCTCGATCACGCTGCGCTCCGCCGATCCGGCCGACGCCCCGAGGATCCGGCCGAACTTCCTCGATGCGGAGGAGGATCGTCGCGTTTTGATCGATTCCTTCCGGTACCTCCGGAGGCTGGCGGAAAGCCCCGAAGTGGCGCCCTTCATCGAAACCGAGATGATGCCCGGCCACCGCGTGGAAAGCGATGACGAGATCATCGAAGCCGCCTGGAAGGGGGAGAATGGCTATCACGCCACGGGCACCTGCCGGATGGGATCCGATGGCGATGCCGTCGTCGACCCGCGCCTCAAGGTGCGGGCCATTGCCGGTCTGCGCGTGGTGGATTGCTCCGTCATGCCGACGCAAGTCTCTTCGGGCGTCAATGGACCGGCCATGGCGCTCGCCTGGCGCGCCGCGGGCCTGATCCTGCAGGACCGTCCGTAACCTCGCGACTCCGAGGCGGCCGCGCGCCGTCGGACGGGCGCCCTGCTCAGACCCCGACGGCTGTGACCGACATCACCGACACAGAGTGGCGGATATTGCCAGTCTTCGGCAATCCAGCAGCGGCATTCGTTCTATTCGGACAGTTTCTGTCTCTTACTGTCTATTAGTATCAAATAAATCTCATTGCTTTATCTCGAATAGATCTGATAAAATCTGTCCAGTCAATTTATATCGGATTTAATCCAGATATTTTTCGATAATATTACAATTATCATCGGCAAAAATACCGACAAATAAACATCAATATGGAGGATCCCCGAGGTCTCACCGTTGACGTCCTGCCGCCAATATTCATATTGTGTGAAACATCACATGATTCGGTGGGGCATATGTGGCTGCGGATATGGTTTTCCTTCTATGATCTGACGACGACGGACGCCCAAAAGGATCAGGATCGCAAGGAATTGGATCGCCTTCAGGAAAAATATGGGTCCCGAAAGCTGGACGTCCTCCAGAAGCGGGCGAGCGATCATTTCGTGAATGATCGTTCGCGCAGTCACTGGAAGCGGCTTTACAAACTCAAACTCTGTCTCGTCGCAAAAGACAGTTAATTGTCGGGATATTTCAATCCAACCGTGCAATGAATACTATAACATTCGAAATCTTCGTACCAGAACAGCACTATCGACGATGAACATCACAGGGCGGCTTGGCTCTACCGCCCAGATGTCGAAAATCCCGATCCGTCGAAGACGTGCCCCTCGTCCGAGGATATCGTCCCACCTGCCCCGAAACCAAGCTCGGGCGTGAGGAAGCGGCTTGCCTGTGGTTTTCCCGCTATGGGAAGAAGCCATCATGGCGAGCAACTTCTCCATGCGAAAAGTCCGCGAGGCGGTGACGCAAGCGCTCGCCGAACGAGGGCTCCGGCCGAGAACGCTCGCGCGACTGGCTGGCTTGGGCGAAACCGCGATCCGGGACATCCTCAAGGAGATGACCGATGACGTGCGGCTGGGGACGCTGTCAAAGATCGCCGAGGTGGTGGAGATGCCGCTCGTTGCATTCGCGGGCCTCCGCGCCGTCCCCCTCCTAGGGACTGTCGGCGATGGCGCGAGGATATCGTCAAGCGTGACGCAGGGCCATGCGCTTGCACCGGCGGTCTATACATCCTGCTCCGATCTGGTGGCTTATCGCGTCGCCAGCCGAAGCCTGGAGCCGAAGCTGTCCACTGGCGACATTCTCTATGTCGCGTCGCGGGCGCTGAGGCCGCAGGAGCCGGTCGATCCCGAGCTTCTCTATGTCGCGGAACTCGAAAACGGGGATCTGCTCGTGCGCAGGGTCCTGTCGCGGCCCGAGCCGGGGACATCGGTGCTCTCGCTGCCGGCGGGCCAGCGGAAGCAGGACGCCGTCGTCACGTCGTTGCGCCCGATCCTGATGATATGCCCGAACGCGGCGCAACGCCTGCTGATGCGGGACACCGCGATCCGCGACACCGGTGAGCCCGCCGCCGGCACCGCACGATCGTAACGCGGCACCTCCGGGATCCCTCCTATTCCACGCCGCCTAGACCCGCGGCTGATTGGCCGTTTCGAAATCGAGATGCTCGACCTGCGGGCTGCGCACGAAAAAGCGCCCGGCCGTTTCGCGCCACGTCTGGAAGGCGGCGGAGTCGCGGAAATGCACCATATGGTCGTCGACCGTGTCCCATTCGACCAGCAATCGATATTTCGCCGGATTCTCGACGACGCGCGCGAGCGTGACCGTCCGGCAGCCGCGCGCCGCCAGGAAGAGCGGCACGCAACTGGCGACGGCCTCCTCGAACGCACCGGCATCGGCCAGCTCGATTTCGATATAGGCGATCTCGGTGACCATCGATGGGCTCTCCCTCAGCGCGCCGCGCCCGAAACGGCGCCCGCATGTTCCTCGTCGATCCGCGTCGTGACGCCGGTCGCGACGATGGTACGCGTGGCATCGATCGAGGCATAGGTCCAGAAGATCGACATCGGTTCGCTGTCCGATATGTTCCGGAAGAAATGCGGGACGCCGGCCGGAATCCAGCTGGTGTCGCCGGGCCGGACATCGGTTTCCACCCCGTCAATATGCGCGCGCGCCTGCCCGCTGAGGACGAGCACGCTCTCCTCGCAATTGTGCGTGTGGAGCGGCACGGCGGCGCCCGGATCGAGCGTGGTGATGCCGTTCAGCATCTCCCGCGATCCGACCCTCGCCGTCACCAGCGGCGTCGTCCGGATGCCGCCGCCGCGATCCTTGACCGGGCATTCGCTGGGGTGGAGGATCCTGGGGGTCATGCGGCTTTCCCTTTGTCCGGCGCGAGCATCTTGAGCGTCTTCATGTTGGTGAATTCCTTGAGCCCGTGCTCGCCCAGCTCGCGGCCATAGCCCGATTGCTTGATGCCGCCGAACGGCACGCGCGGATCGGATGCGACCATGGCGTTGACGAACACCGCGCCCGCGTCGATCGACCGCGCGAGCTTCGCCGCCCGATCGAGATCGCTGGTCCATAGCGAGGCGCCGAGGCCGAAGGCCGTGCGATTCGCCAGCTGGATCGCCTCCTCCGCGCTGGCGGTGCGGATGATCGCCGCCGCCGGCCCGAAAGTCTCTTCGTCGAAGGCGGCCATGCCGGGCCGCACCCGGTCGAGGACGGTCGGCGGGTAGAAGAAGCCGTCTCCGTCGGCCGGCGCGCCGCCCACGAGCAGGCGCGCGCCCGACGCGATCGAGCGCTGCACCTGGGCATCGAGCGCGGCCCGGAGGTTGCCCCGCGCCATCGGCCCGATGGTGGTCGCGGGATCGAGCGGATCGCCGAGGACGAGCTGGCCGACCGCCGCCGCGAAGCGATCGACGAAGGCGTCCGCCACGCTCGCCTCGACGATGAAGCGCTTGGCGTTGACGCAACTCTGCCCGGCATTGGTGAAGCGCGCCTGCACGGCGACGCGCGCGGCCTGGTCGAGATCGGCATCGGCGAGGACGATGAACGGATCCGATCCGCCCAGTTCCAGCACCTGCTTCTTGAGCACCCGCCCCGCCTGCGCGGCCACGATCATGCCGACCTCGGTCGAGCCCGTCAGCGTGACGGCGGCGATCCGTTCATCCTCGATGATCGCGGCGACCCGGCCGGATTCGATCAGGAGATGGCCGAACAGCCCGTCCGGCACGCCCGCCCGGGCCAGCGTGCGCCCGATCGCCCCGGCGCAACCGCAGACATTGGCGGCGTGCTTGAGGATGATGCCATTGCCCGCCATCAGCGCCGGGGCGATGAACCGGAACACCTGCCAGAGCGGATAATTCCACGGCATGATCGCCAGCACGACGCCGAGCGGATCGAAGACCAGCGAGACGCCCTCGACACCCTGTACCGGCACGTCGGCGATGAACCCCGGCCCGGCTTCCGCATAATAATCGCAGTTGAGCGCGCATTTCTCCACCTCGGCCACGGCTTCGGCGAGCGGCTTGCCCATCTCGGCGGTGATCAGGTGGGCGAGTTCGGTCTTGTCGGCGCGCAACTGGCGCGCGATCGCGGCCAGCAAGCCGGATCGCCGCGCGACCTCGGATGCGCGCCAGAGAGCCTGTGCCGCCGCCGCGCGCGACAGGATGGCGTCCACCTCCTCCGGGGTATGGAGGGCATAGTCGCCGACGACCTGCCCATGGGCCGGGTTGATCGACTGCATCATCGCACCGCTCCCAGCGCGCCGATCAGGGCCTGCGTGAAAGCGCGGGTCCCCAGCACGCCGCCCGCATCGCGGGTGCGCGTCTCCGGCTTCGCCAGGACGGTGTCGATCGCCCGGTCGATGCGATCCGCGATCTCCTGCAAGGCGGGCTCGTTGCGGCGCGGCGCCAGCCAGCGCAGCATCATCGTCGTCGACAGGATCAGCGAGGTCGGGTTGGCGACGTCCTGGCCCGCAATATCCGGCGCGGAGCCGTGCTGCGCCTGGGCGACGCAGAGATGGTCGCCCGCGTTGATCGACCCGCCGAGGCCGAGGCTGCCGCTCAGTTCGGAGGCTTCGTCGGACAGGATGTCGCCGAACATGTTGGTCGTCACCATCACGTCGAAGCGGGCCGGATCGCGGACCAGCAAAGCGGCGGCGGCATCGACGATCACCTCGTCCAGCGTGACGTCCGGATAGTCGCCCGCGACCGCGCGCACCTCGCGCAGGAACAGGCCGTCCGTGAGTTTCAGGACATTGGCCTTGTGCACCGCCGTCACCTGCTTGCGCGGGCGCTGGCGGGCGATCTCGAAGGCGGCGCGCGCGACGCGGCGGACGGCGTGGCCCGTGATCTTGCGGATCGAGAAGGCACTGTCGGGATCGGGCATGAACTCGCCCGGCCCCATGTGCATGCTGCGGTCCGCGTAGAAGCCCTCGGTATTCTCGCGCACGATGATGAGGTCCATCGGCCTGGGCAGCACGCTGAGCCCCGGCCGGGACAGGCAGGGCCGGATATTGGCATAAAGCTCGAACCGGGTGCGCAGCACGGCGGAGGGATTGGGCTGGCCGGCCGGATATTCGTAATGCGACACCGGGCCGAGGATCGTCGCTTCGGCCGCCGTGACCGCGTCGAGCACGTCCGCCGGCAGGGTCGTCCCCTGCTCGGCGAGCGATTTCAGGCCGATATCCTTCGTCTCGATCTCGATCGGCGTCGCGCCGGCCGCGGCGCGCAGCACCGCGATCGTCGCTTCGGAAATTTCCGGGCCGATGCCGTCGCCCGGCAGGAGCAAGAATTTCATGACTGTCCTTTCCTGAGGCCAGCGGTGCAGATCCGCGCATGGCTGATCGACATCGAATCCGACGCCGGAATATTGCATTTTGTAATTACAAATGTCCAGCCTTTGTATGTGCCGCGGTCACGTCCGGAGGCGGGTCAGGCGCTCGGAAAGGACGAGCGGAATGAGGCCGCCCCGTTCGAGGATTTCCGTCTCCCGTTCGGTCTCGATCTCGGCGATCGCCTCGAACCCCGCCGTGCGACCGTCCGCATATCGGATCACGACAGGGACCTTCGCATGCGGAAAGATCGTGCGCGCATCGATCTCGATCAGATCGCGCGGCCCGAGAACGAGCAGGCCCGGATGGCAGTCACCCGGAAGGCGCAGGGGCAGAATCCCCATGTTCACGAGATTGGACCGGTGGATCCGTTCGAAACCTGCCGCCAGCACCGCCCGCGCGCCGAGCAGGGCCGCGCCCTTCGCCGCCCAGTCCCGCGAGGAGCCGGTGCCGTAGCGATGGCCGGCGACGATCACGACGGGCGTCCCGTCGTCCGCATAGCGCGCGGCCGCCTGCCAGAGCGGCAGATGCTCGCCGGTGCCGGCGAAGATCGTCTCCCCCGGTGCGATGCCGGGCGCCAGCAGATTGACCACGCTGCGATTGGTGAACAGGCCGCGCAGCATGACCTCCCAATTGCCGCGGCGCGACGCGAACACGTTCAGATCGGCCGGGTCCTCGCCGCGGGCCGACAGCCATCGCCCGGCATCGCTGTCGGGCGGGATGGCGCCGGCCGGCGAGATATGGTCGGTCGTGATGTCGTCGGGCAGGACCAGGATCGGCGCGGCCGCATAGATGCCCAGCCGGCTGTGCGCGTCCGCCGTGACGAAGGGTGGGCGGCGCAGATAGGTCGATCGCTCGTCCCAGGGATAAAGCGCGCCATTGGGCGCCTCGAGCCTCTCCCAGGCGGGGCTGGCCTCGGCCGCGTCATAGGCGGGCGCGAAATCCTGCGCGCGCGCCGCATCGGCCAGCACCGCGTCCACCTCCGCCCCGCTGGGCCAGAGATCCGCGAGATGAACGGCGCGCCCGTCGTCGGTCGTGCCGATCGGATCGATGGTGATGTCCCGCTTCGCATCGCCGGCCAGCGCGAAAGCCACCACCATCGGCGGCGAAGCCAGGAAGGCATCGTCGATCAGCGGATGGACGCGGCCGGGAAAGTTCCGGTTTCCGGACAGGATGGCGCAGGGTCGGATCTCCCCCTTGTCGAGCGCCGTCACGATCATGTCGGGCAACGGCCCCGAATTGCCGATGCAGACGGTGCAGCCATAGCCCGTGATCGCGAAGCCGACAGCCTCGAGATCCGCGAGCAGACCGACGCGGGCGAGCATCCGCTCGGCCGTGGGCGAACCCGGCGCGAGACTGGTCTTCACCCAGAGCGGCGGCGCCAGGCCGAGCGCCCTCGCCTTGCGCGCGACGAGGCCGGCGGCGACGAGCAGCCGGGGGTTGGAGGTGTTGGTGCAGCTGGTGATGGCGGCGATGGCGATCGGGCGGCGCGGCAGCGCCGAACCGGGCACGGCCTCGCCGCCCATCAGGACGGCGACCTCGGCGGGCGATGCGAGATCCTGTGGCCGGTGCGGGCCGGCGAGCGACAGCCCCACCGCCGACAGATCGATCTCGACGACCTCCTCGTAGATCGGCTGCGCCTCCGGATCGAACCACAGCCCGGTGGCACGCGCATAATCCTCGACCAGCGCGATCGCCTCCTCGCTGCGGCCGGTGGAGTGGAGATAGGCGAGCGTGGCGTCGTCGATCGGGAAATAGCCGGTCGAGGAGCCGTATTCGGGCGCCATGTTCGCCACTACCGACCGGTCGCCGGCGGACAGTTGCGAGACGCCGGGGCCGAAATATTCGACGAAGCGGCCGGCGAGGTCCAGCTTGCGCAGGCGGTGCGTGACGACCAGTGCGAGATCGGTCGCCAGGATCCCGTCCCGCAGCCGGCCGACCAGCCGGACACCGACGACCTTGGGCACACGCATCATGACGGGCTGGCCGAGCATGACGCTTTCCGCCTCCAGGCCCCCCACGCCCCATCCCAGCACGCCGATCCCGTTGACCATCGGCGTGTGGCTGTCGGTGCCGATCAGCGTGTCCGGCACCGCCCAGAACGCTCCGCCCTGCGTGCGGCCCGTCACCACGGTGGCGAGGCGCTCCAGGTTGATCGTGTGCATGATGCCGGTCCCCGGGGGATGCACCGTGAAATTGTCGAGCGCACCCGCCGCCCACTTCATGAAGCGATAGCGTTCGGCATTGCGCTCCATCTCGCGCGCCATGTTGCGGGCGAAAGCGTCGCGCGTTCCATAGACGTCGACGGCGAGGCTGTGGTCGGTCGAGACGTCGACCGGCAATATGGGGTTGAGGGTCCTCGGGTCCCCTCCCGCCTCGGCGAGCGCCGAACGGGCCGCCGCGAGATCGACCAGCGCCGGCCCGCAGGTCGTGTCGTGCATCATCACGCGGCCGGGCCAGAAGGCGATCTCGGCATCGCTGCCGCCTGTCTCGATCCATTGCGCCAGCGGCGCGAGATCCTCGCCGTGGCGGACGAGATTTTCGATGAGGATGCGATGGACCCATGGCAGCCGGCTCAGATCGAGCCGGCGCAGATCGGCGATCCGGTAGCGTGTGCCTCCGGACGTCAGGTCGGTGATGCGGATCATCGTTTCTCGGCGGGTGCGAGCCGGGCGACCCAGACCATCCCGAAGGCGATCAGGGTCAATGCGGCGAGGAACAGCAGGCCGGAGGCGGGCTTGCCGAAGAATTTGGCGAACCACCCGACCGCATAGGGTCCGACGAACCCGCCGAGATTGCCGATCGAGTTGATCGCGGCGATCGACACCGCCGCCGTCCCGCGCGAGAGGAACAGGCCCGGCAGCGTCCAGAACGGCGCTTTGAAAGCGTAGAAGCCGGTCAGCGCGAGCGCGAGGAGCAGGGACGCGGCGAAAGGACCGGTCACCCCCGCGACGGCGCCCAGCGTCAGGCCGGCGAGCAGCAGCGGCCACGCCGAATGGCGTTGCCGCTCGCCGGTCCGGTCGGAATGGCGCGACCACCAGATCATGCCGATGGTGGCGACGAGATACGGACCGGTCGCGATCAGCCCGACTTCGACATTGCTCAGCGACTTGCCGGCGCCCTTCAGGATCTGGGGAAGCCAATAGCCGACGCCGAGGCTGCCCGCCTGATAGACGAAGTAGATCATCGCCAGATACAGCACTTTGGGATCGCTGATCGCCTGCCAGGTCGTGAGGTGGCGGACGGTGCCGTCCCCCGCATGGTCGCGGGCGATCTCGTCTTCGAGCCAGTCGCGCTCGTCGGCCGAGAGCCACCGGGCGAGCGAGGGCCGGTCCACCAGCAGCCAGTAGGTGGCGATCCCGCCGATGACCGCCGGCGCGCCCTCGACGAGCAGCATCCAGCGCCAGCCGCTCAGCCCGAGCCCCGCGACATGATCCATGACGAAGGTGCTGAGCGGCGTGCCGATCACATAGGAAACCGGGATGGCGGCGGTGAACAAAGCGACCACCGTGGCCTGCTCCTTCGAGCGGAACCAGGCCGTCAGATAGATGATGATCGCGGGGAAATAGCCGGCCTCCGCCACGCCGAGCAGGAAACGCATCACGTACAATTGCATCGGGGTCTGGACGAAGGCCGTCGCCATCGACACCAGCCCCATCCCGATCAGGATGCGCGCGATCCAGACCCGCGCGCCGTAGCGCGCCATCAGCAGGTTGCTCGGCACCTCGAACAGGAAATAGCCGATGAAGAAGATGCCGGCCGCAAGCCCGAACGCCTCGGGAGTCAGCCCCAGTTCGGCATTCATCTGCAGCGCCGCGTAGCCGATGTTGGCGCGCTCGATGTACGAGACGATATAGAGCAGGAAACAGAGCGGCACGATCCGGCGGAAGACCCGGATCGTGACCGCGCGCTGCTCCTGCTCCCGCAGGCCCCCCGGCTGGGTCATGCGATCAGGCCCATGTTCCGGTGAGGGTCGGCAGCACCCGATCCTCCATGTTCATATTGACGCTGCGGTCGATGGTCACGCCATGATCGGTGAATTTGCAGACCACGGTGTCCCGGAAGGCGGATTCGACGAAGCACCAGGTCATGACGAGGGTCGTCGCATCCCGCCACTCGGCGCCGGCGACGACGCGTAGCTGGTCCGGCTCATATTCGTGATGGATGCGCGCGCCCGTCATGGTCGTGTCCTGCTCGATCCAGTCGCTCAGGCCGGCCACGACGCGATGGGTGCCGCGCTGGTCCGTCAGGCGGTATTCGACCCGGTCGCCCGTGAAGGTGAAGGAGACCGCCTGCGCGGTCTGGTCGTTGGTCTGGACCTTGAAGCTCTTGCCGGAGACGCGCGCCGCGACCGGTGATTCCGTTTTCTTCAGGACCGGGAGCAGGCGCAGCGCCGCCATTTTCTCGCGCAGCGCCACCGTCGCGGCGGTCGGTGCCGTCGGCGCGCCGAACGCGGCCGGAAAATGCTTCCAGATATAGGGCCGCAGATGCTCGCTGCCGTCGATCGCCGAGAAGAACGCCATGCAGGCGCCGTGATCCGGGAAGACCATCGAATATTGGGTGAAGAGGCCGTTGCCGTAGAAGACGTTGCCTTCGCCCATCCACCATTGATAGCCGTAGGCATCGTCCTTGCCTTCCAGATGCGACTGCCGCCGGCTGGCCTTGGCGATGAAATCCTCGGAGAGCAGCCGCCGCCCCTTCCAGAGCCCCTTCTGCTCGTACAGCAGGCCGAGCTTGAGCGAGTCCGCGGTGGTGCAGCTCAGGCCGTTGCCGCCGGGGCTGAATCCTTCCGGGCTGATGTCCCAATGATAGTTGGTGATGCCGAGCGGCTCGAAGAAACGCGGACGCAGATAGCGCTCGACCGACAGGCCGGTGGTCTTCGTGACGATGCCCGACAGCATATAGCTGGCCGCGCTGGTATACTGGAAATGCGTGCCAGGCTTGAACGGCACGGGGATCTTGAAGAATTCCGCCGCCCAGCTGGTGTTGAGCGGGCGCCATTCCGAGCCCGACGTCTCGTGATCGTGGCCGCAGGTCATGTCGAGCAGATCGCGGACAGTGATCGCCTTCAGATTGTCGCTGGCATCGGCCGGCACCTGCCCCTTGAAGAAGGAGACCAGCTTGTCGTCATAGCCGAACTTGCCCTCGTCCATGGCCATGCCGACGGCGGTCACGTTGAAGCTCTTCGTCAACGAATGGCACATATGCTGGCGATTGGGGCCATAGGGCCACCACCAGCCTTCGGCGACCACCTTGCCGTGGCGCGCCAGCATCCAGCCGTGGAATTCGAGACCCGCCGCCGCGACGTCGTCGAGGAAAGCCATGATCCGCTCGGACGAGACGCCCTCCGCCTCCGGCGTCGAGCGCGGCAGGCCGTCGCGCGGCTGCATGGACAAGGCGACGGGACCTGGCGCCTTCGGGCCGCCGCCGGCCGATTGCGCGAGAAGCCCGTTCGGCGTCAGCGCGAAAGCGGTGCCGCCCAGCGCCAGGGCGCCGAAAGCCCGGCGGGACGGATGATCGATGGACTGTGCGCTCAAGCGGCCTCTCCCCGACGAACGTCCGGCGCCGCGCCTGAGGCCAGGGCGGTCTGCGGCTGGAGGTTCAATACATTGCCAATATGAGATGGCAAAATGCAATCAAAAGGTCAATGGGAGAAGCGTCATTTTCCGAAAGCCCGTCGGGATTGGTCGTTAGAGCACGCCCTTGCGTGCCGGCCGCTCGACGTCCGGTTGCTTGATCGTGAAGGCGGACGTGATGTGATTGCGCAGGAACAGCGAGACTTCCTCGACGTCGCCCGCCTCGATCTTGTCGAGGATCAGCAGATGCTCCTCGGACTGGCGCTTGAGGCGGCTGCGGTCGCTGGTCACGCGATATTCGATCAGGCGGCGGAGCCGGTTGATGCGGCGCGACGCTTCGAGGAAGAAGCTGTTCTGCGACCAGGACACGATCGTTTCGTGAAAGGTCGTGTTGATCTCGAACAGGCGCGCGCGGGGCAGCGTGAACATCTCCCCGTCCAGCAGGGCGATCTGCTGGCGCCGGACCAGATCGAGGCTTTCGCGCTCGATTCGGAAATCGGGCTGGAGCACCGCCTGCGACTCGATCGCCGCGCGGAAGAAATAGGCCTTGGCATAGGCCTCGCCCGAGGACAGCGTCGTTCCGAACGCCCAGCCATGGCCGGGAAGCCGCTCGACCCAGCCCTCTTCCGCGATCTGCCCGAGCAGCAACTGCAGGCGGCCGCGCGGGACGTTGTAGCGGCGCATGAGCTCGTTCTCGCTCACCCGGTCCGGCAGCCGGCCGGACAGGCGGTCTTCCGCGATCAGGAAATAGAGCTTGTCCTCCTCGTCGTTCGACGCGGTTTCGGGGCGCGAGGCCGTGATGTGGGCGATCGGGCGAGAGACGAAGAAACCGCGATTGGGCTCGCTATAGACGACTCCGCCTTCCTCCAGAACCTTCAGGGCTTCCGTCACCGGCGCGCGCGACACCTTGAACAGGTCCGCCAGCATCTGCGCGCCCAGATGGTGGCCGGTGTCCAGCCCCCCTTCCCGGATATGCTCCACGATCCGATGCGCGACCTGCGCTGCCAACTTTTCTCTCATCGACCTTCGACACCACTCCGGCGAACCCCGTCCCGTCGGCGGGCGGGCCCAATTCCGGCCCATGATGATCGCCGCGCGACGCCAGCGCAACATCACAGCCCAGACACCGCTATACATGAACGAGGTGACAAAATGCAAAATCACTTATAGAGCGATTCGAGGGAGACGTGGTTTGAGCGTATCGTCCTTTGACAGACCCACTCGACGCCTGATGCTCCAGACCGCCGGGCTGACAGGGCTCGCGGCCATCGCACCAAAGTTGGGGGCACGGATGCGCACGATGCAAGGACACACGGCCCGCTTCGCCTATGTCGGCTGCCGGACCAGCCGCGAGCGCAATGCCAAGGGCGATGGCATCACGGTCTACCGGATCGCCGCCGACGGCGCGTGGACGAAGATCCAGCTCGTCGACAAGCTGGTCAACCCGTCCTTCCTCGCCTTCGACCGGACCGGGCATTTCCTCTACACCGCGCACGGCGACGGCACGGAGGCCAGCGCGTTCCGGATCGATCCGACGAACGGCACGCTCCAATTCCTCAACCGGGTCGCGACAGGGGGCTGCAATCCCGTGCACCTCACGCCCGATCCGACGAACCGCTTCCTGATCGTGGCGAACCATATCGACCGCGACGGGCTGAAATCGGGGATCGCCAGCCTGCCGATCGGCAGCGACGGCGCGCTCGGCATGCCGGCCGACGTGGTCCCTTTCGCGGGACAGATCGGGCCGCACCGGATCGAGCAGCCCTTCCCCAAGCCGCACCAGGTGGAGTTCGACCATTCGGGCCGCTTCATCGTCGTTCCCGACAAGGGCTGCGACCGCGTCGTCGTCTACACGCTCGATCCGGCCGGGAAGCTCCACGCGGTGCCCGCCGCGACGGCACCGGCGCGGGAGACGTCGGGTCCGCGCCATATCGCTTTCCATCCTTCCAATCGCCTCGCCTACATCATCAACGAGCTCGACTCGACGATCTGCGCCTATCATTTCGATCCGGCCTCGGGCGACGTGCGGCCGTTCCAGATCGTGTCGGCGCTACCGGACGATTTCACCGCCAACAGCCGCGGCTCCGAGATCGCGGTCTCGGCCGACGGGCGGTTCGTCTACGCCTCCAATCGGGGGCATGACAGCATCGCGGCCTTCGCGGTCGATCCGGCCACGGGTCGGCTGTCGCCGGTCGGCTGGGTGCCGTCGAACGGCAAGACACCGCGTTTCTTCGCGATCGCGCCGGACGGCGAGGCGCTGTTCGTCGCGAATGAGGAGGGGCACATGATCGTGCGCTACGCGATCGATGCGCGCAGTGGTCGCCTGTCTGAGCCCAAGATGGTGGCGGAGACGGGCAGCCCGACCTGCATCCTGTTCGCCTGAGCGTCTCTGGCGCAGAGCAGCGACCGGTAAGCGGAATCCGCCTTATCCGTTCCCCTGGGCGACGTCGAAGTGCGTGGTGCAAGCGCTGCGCCTGCAGCAGTCCTCCGACGTCGCTCGGGACGAACGGAGATCATGGCCGCGATCGGACCCGGCGCGTCGCCCGCCTCAGGGCCTCGCGGGCGCCTCGCAGCGATAGCTGGCCGCCTCGGCGTCGTTGCCACCGAGATAGCGCGCGACCTTGGGATAGACGCATAGCGGCCGCTGGAACGCCACCGTGCCGCTCGGACCGGAACCCTTGGAGAAATGGGTCGCGATCAGATCGTTGGGCGCGATGCCCTTCTCCACCCAATCGTACAGCGCGAGCCCCATGTCGTGGCGGCTGTCCTCCACCGGCGGCGCGGAATCGCGCGTCGCGTTGGAGAAATTCACCGCTCCCGGCCCGCCCGAGGTGTGGCCCATGCCGGGCACCATGTAGAGCCGCGCGAAACGCTGGGTATCGGTGAGCCGGCCCGCATCGTCCGACGCCTTCGAGAGCGCCACCACGCCATCATAATAGTTGATCGCTTCGAAAGCCGATCCCACCGGATCGCCCCAGCCGATGAACAGGATGAGCTTGCCGCCCCGCGCCCGGAACCGGGAGAGATCGGGATCGGTCGCGTTGATCACCGGCCCCATCACCCGATGGACGGTATCGACATCCTTGCCCCAATCGAACGTCCACCAGTTCCACTGGGGATCCTTGAACACCCAGTGGCGGAAGAAATCGGCGCGCTGGGGCGTATCGGGCTTGTCCGGATCGGCCCAGAACTCGCTCCAGCCGGGCATGGGATCGGCCGGCGCCCCCATCCCTTCGCTACCGAACGGGAAGCCCGGATAGATCTGCCGGCCCGTCCGCGCGTCGCGTGGCCCGGCATAGATCGCCCGGATCGTCGCGACCTGCTCGGTGGTGAGGCAATCGGACGTCTCCGCACCCGGGCAGGCAAGCGAGGCGACGTCGAAATGACAGGCACGCGGATCGTTGATCACCCCGTCCCTCACCCCGTCGAGCCCGTCGCACGCCTTGATCACGGCGGCGTTGAGCATCGCCAGCTTGGCATTGGGCACGATCGGGTGGGCGTCGTCGCCCGGCCGGTGGTTGTGCAGATATTCCCAGAGGAATTCGAGGTTCAGGTTGGTCCGGTTGTTTCCCGGCGCACCGGCGATGATCCCGTCGAAATCCTCGGGATGGCGCTGCGCCACCATCAACGCCTCATGCCCGCCGGTCGACGATCCGCTGAAATAGGACCAGCGTTGCGCATGGCCGTAATAGGCCTTCACCACCTGCTTGGCGGCGACCACGGATTCATGGACGGCGCGATTGCCCCAATCCTCGATCGCGACGGGATTGTCCTTGCCGAACAGCAGGCTCGATCCCGTATGCCCGGTATCGGTCGCGACCGCGACATCGCCGCGCTGCACCCGTGCGACGAGCTGGGCGTAATAGAGGTTCGAGCCATAGGCGCCATTGCCGACCATGTGCAGCCGCTGCGACCAGGCGGCGGGCGCCGGCAACCAGATTTCGAAGCCGATCTTCGAGGACGGCACCGGGGACGACACCCCCGCGATCCGGCAGAAGGCCGGTACGCCCGGATAGTGCACCGGCTCGCGCTTGCCCCGCTGTTCGACGAACTCGCCCGCCGGCGTCGCCGTCGCGGCGGTGATGGTGACATGCGGAAGCCGGAGCTTCGCCATATCCCCGCAGGATTGCGCATGCGCCGCACCGCCGGCCACGACCGCGAGACAGGCTGCCCCGATCCACCGGATCCGGGACGGTCGATCTCGACGCTGCGCGCTCACCATACACAAACCTCTTCTGGGTGGATCAATGAACGGAACTACAGGCCGGAGCCGGGCGGGTTCGAAGCACCGGGACGCGCCGGCCACATCCGCCGCAGCGTCCCGTCGCGCAGGACATGATGGTGCCACAGCGCCGCGATCGCGTGAATGGCGGCGACGCCGGCGATGATGTTGGCCGCCAGGCCGTGCCAGTCGGCGATCCGGTGCTGGAACGGCTTCTCCCAGAAACGGGGAAACTTCCAGACGCCGAACAGCGGAAAGCCATGGCCGAAGACGTTCATGATCCCCAGCACGACGACGGCGACCAGCAGGAGATAGAGCAAATAATGGACGGCCGACGCGGCGTGGCCCCACAGCCCGGCCCTGACCGGCGGCAGACGATCCCCGCGCGACACCCGCCAGGCGATCCGCGCGACGATCAGGGCCGCCAGCAGGAAACCCAACAGCACGTGGACGGACCATATGCTGAGCCGCAAGGGACCTTTGGGAAGAAAGGAATTCCCCTGCGCCATCAGCCACAGCACCACCACCAGCCCGCCTACGGCCCAGTGGAGTTGCCGGGTCCGGCGATCATAGACTGGATCGCGACCTTCAACCGTCTCGCTCATCCATCACCCTCGCTGGTCTCTGGCGATTACAGACCCGGCGAAGCGCCTGCCGGGTCTGCCAACTGACGACTTAGAAATTCGCGGCGAGCGAGAATTTGACGATGCTCGGCAGCGACTCCGACAGCGAACCGCTGGCGACGGCGGCCCAATAGCGCTTGCCGGTGATATTCTGACCGTTCACGCGCGCCGTGAGCGAATGGCCGGCAAGTTCGAACGCATAGGAGGCGCCGACGTCGAACGTGGTGTAGCCCGAGACGATCAGGTGGTTCGTATCGTCCAGCGGCTGCGAGCCCGTATGATAGGCGCCAGCATTCACCTTCAGGCCGGGGCTGAGCCAGGACAGCGTATATTCCCCGAACAGCGACCAGGTGTTGTTGGGCGTCCCGCTCGGCCGCGTGTGCGGCGAGGCGGGATTTTCGGCCTGGTAGGTCCGTGCCTTCAACCATGTCACCGCCGCATTGATCGCGAGATCCTTGGTCACATAGCCCGTAACGCTGCCTTCGAAGCCGCGATAGGTCTGGGTCGCGTCGCCGAAGCCGTGCAGGATGTTCGTCCCGGGCAGGTTGCGCTCGTTATAGGCACCTTCCCGCTTGATGTCGAAATAGGACAGCTGAACCAGCAGGTTCTTCCTCGGCTGAAGCTTCAGGCCCGCTTCGTAGAGCGTGCTGCTGATCGGCGCGAAGGTCTGGAACGTATTGTCCACGTTCGTGCTGGCGACGCTATTGGCCTCGACGCCCTGGATATAGGTGCCGTATCCGCTGATCCACTCGACCGGCTTGATCAGGAACCCGCCCGACCAGGACACCGGCTTCGCCTTGTAGGGCGTCTTGGTGATCAGGTTGGTCGAGCCGTCGTCCGAATAATCGCTGAAGCGAACGCCGCCAAGCAGCTGCAGGAATTCGTGCACCTTCAGCTGATCGAAGACATAGGCACCCTTGTCGTCAATATGCGAGGGCGGCGGCCTGTCACCCTTCGTCGCATGCGGATCGGCATAGACCGGCGCATCGAGATAGCTGGAGGCCAGCAAGGTCCGCGGCGTCGACAGCGATCCGGCCAGCGACCGCAGCGACCGCGAGGCGCCGACCAGCACGCTGTTAGTGATGATACCGGTGCGGATCACACCATGCACTTCGGCCGAATAATCGATATTCTCATATCCGGCGGACTGGATATTCGTGCCGTACCGGATCTGGCCGCCGCCGAACGTCGGACTGTTGGGATCGAGCGATGCATAATATTGGGCGAGCGTGGCCGAGCCGCCAGCCTTGGTCGGAACGCCGGGCAGGAAACCGGGATTATACCGATAGCGCACGAGGTGAGACCGGCCCCAATGGGCGGTGAAGTCCCAGTCGCTGTTGAACTTGTAGACGACCTTGGCGAGATTGTTGATCTCTTCGGTGCGATTGGTGTCCCACTTGAAACCGCTGATGCTGCGGCTCGGGTTGAGATATTTGAGGTTCGGGATGGCGGTGACGCCGTTCGGTACGATGAACACTGCGGGCTCGATGATGCTCCGCTTGAACCACTCATTGTCCAGGGTGATCGTGAGTTTGTCGGTCGGCTTCACGTCGAACGCCGCCGAAGCCATGTAGCGCGAACCCGTCGCGTAATCGATGCCGGTATCCAGATGCGACGCCAGGGCATTCACGCGATAGCCGAAGATTCCCTTGGTATCGCCGACGTCGATATGCCCGCCATAGGTGCCGTGGCTGTCGCCGAACATGTCGGCGGCCAAAGTGAATTGCGGCGTCGGGCGCTTCATCACCAGGTTGACGATGCCCGACGGCGGCGAGAAGCCGTAATAGAGCGCCGAGGCACCCTTGAGGACTTCGACGCGATCCTTGTCCTCGAGCGGGAACGCCGTGGACGACAGGATGTTGAGTGTGCCGTCGAGCTTGTAGCTCGAACGGGTATCCACGGCGATCCCGCGGATGGTGATGTTGTTGTAGGTCGCGGGGCCGACGCTCGACGTCGAGACGCCGGGCGTATTGCGCAGTGCGTCGATCAGGTCGATCGCCTGCTGCGACTTGAGCATGGCGCCTGGAATAACCGCCACCGTCATCGGCGTATCGATGATCTTCGCGTTGCGGAAACTACCGGACTGGACGACGTCGGTGCCGAACTGGTTGTTGCGCTCGCCGGTAACGACGATCTCGCCAGGGTCGGCCGGTGCCGGCTGCGCGCTGGAATTCGCCACAGGCTGGGCCGTCGCGGCCTGTGCCCCCGCCGTCTGGGCGTGACCTGCAGTCGAAAGGACAGAAGCAAAGGCCAGCAGGCTGGTCGAGGCCAAGGCTCGGCAGATCACGAGTCGCGTCATTGGTATCCCCATCGTTTCGCTATTTTTTAGCCAGCTGCTCCACAACCGACTCGGCAATCATATTCGATCGTTGCAGAATGTAAACTCAAAGTGCATAATTTGATCGAGATCGTGCAAAACGACAGAAGATTGCGCGCCATCACGGTTTCGATGGATGGCGCAGGAGCCCGGAAGGACACGCATTTTGCAGAAAAGAATGAGCAATCCAGCCCCTACCGAATCTTATTGCAAGACGATCGCAATAAATCAAGCTGGACGAGCGCGGCCCGGCCGGGGGACATGGCCGGCAGCGCACAGGGAGATGGACAGGCATGACTGACGGGCTCGCGAAGGAAGGGACCTCCGGTCCGGGGCGGCCACGATGGGCGGCGATCCGCATCGGCGTGATCCCCCTGCCCCTCTTCCTCCTCGTTGTCGCGACGCTGGCATTCCTGGCTTATCAGGGGCGCATTCCGTCCGATCTCACCACGAACATCGCCTTGCTGGCCGTCGGAGGGTACAGTTGCGCGGAGCTGGGACGCCGAATACCGGGCATCAACAGGATCGGTGCCGGGGCGATCTTCGCGACATTCATCCCCTCCTATCTCGCTTATGCGCATCTTGTGCCGGCGCCCATGATCGCCTCGATCAAGGAGTTCACGGATCACAGCAACTTCCTCTATCTCTTCATCGGCTGCGTCATCGTCGGCTCCATCTTGGGCATGGACCGATCGGCCCTCGTCAGCGGGTTCATCAAGATTCTGGTGCCCGTACTGGCGGGATCGGTCGCGGCGGCGGCCGTCGGCTGCGCCATCGGCTTCGCGCTCGGCCTCGGGCTGCAGAGAACCGCCTTCGGGATCGTGCTGCCGATCATGGCCGGGGGCGTCGGCGAAGGCGCCATCCCGCTGTCGATCGGCTATGCCACGATCTCCGGGATCAGCCAGGGCGCGTGGCTCGCCGAGATCCTGCCGCCCGTGATGTTCGGGAGCCTGACGGCGATCCTGCTGTCCGGCGGCCTCAATCTGCTGGGCCGCAAATATCCGTATCTGACCGGCGACGGCGCCCTCCAGAAAGGCGAAGCCGCGATCGATCCGGTGGTCGCTGCGGGGCCGCCCGCCGCCATCGACCTCGCCACGATCGGCTCAGCGCTCGTGCTGGCGATGACGCTGTACCTCATCGGCACGGTGGTCGAGAAGGCCAGCGGCTTCCCGGCGGCCGTGATCATGTTGTTCCTGACGGTCGCGTTCAAGCTGAGCGGCCTCGTGCCGGCCGCCCTCGAACGCGGGGCCGACCGCAATTACCGGTTCTTCGCGACCCTGGTCACCTATCCGCTGCTGTTCGCGATCGGCATCGCCAAGACGCCGTGGGAGAAACTGATCGAGGCGTTCAACGCCCCGACACTGATCACCGTCGTCTCCACGGTCGTGACGATGACCGCGACGGGTTTCTACACGGCGCGCTTCGTCAATCTCTATCCGGTCGAGGCCGGCATCATCGCATCGTGCCGGGCGAGCCAGGGCGGGACCGGGGATGTCGCCATCCTCAGCGCGTCCAACCGGATGCGGCTGATGCCGTTCGCGCAGGTCGCGACCCGGATCGGCGGGGCCATCACCGTCACCGTCGCGCTCGCCTTGTTCCTGTACTTCGGGAAGACATAGGCGTCGTCCGGATGGGCGCCGTCCTCCGGGGCGGCGCTACGGCGCGGGCGACGGGAACAGCCGGCCCAGGAACTCGACGACCTTGGCGAGCGCCTGTTCGTTGACCGCATCGTCCGCGCCGCCGCCCGGCGCCGCGAAGCCGTGCGCGACGCCCGGATAGGTGACCAGTTCCGCCGGAACGCCCGCCGCGCGCAGCGCCGCATGGAGCCGCTCCGCCTGCTTGATCGACACCGTCGTGTCGGCGGTGCCGTGCTGGATGAGGAAGGGCGGATCCTTGGCGTCGATATAGGTGATCGGGTTGGTCGAGCGGACCCAGCCTGCCGGGCATTGCGCCATCTCGCAGCCCAGATAGGCATTCACATAGCGCGTCGCCTTGGGATTGGCCGGCGGCCCGAGATCATCGGGATTACGCGCCAGATCGATCAGCCCGTACCAGTCGATCACGCCTTGGACGCAGGTCGATGGCGGGGCGCCTTCCTTGGCGGCGCCGGGCGGCGGCGCGAGATTGGGAGCGGCGCATCCGGTCCCGATCAGCGTGGCGATGTTGCCGCCGGCCGAGGAACCCCAGGCGACCACGCGGGCGGGGTCTATGCCATAATCCCGGCTATGCCGGCGCAGCCACTGGATCGCCATCCCGACATCCTGCACGGCGCCCGGAAAGGGCGCCTCGCCGCTGTTGCGGTAATTGACGCTCGCGACCACGTAGCCCCGCGCCGCCAGCGAGGCGAGGATCGCGGGAAAATCGCGAAACGTCCCGCCGTCGCGCGCGGTGAGATGCAGCCAGGCCCCGCCATGGACGAACACGACGAGCGGCTTCGGCGCGCCGCCGGGCTTCGGCAGATAGAGGTCGAGCGTCAGGGGCCGGAACCCCGAAAGCTCGGCATATGTGACATCGCGCCGGCTGGTGACGCCCTGCGGATACAGAACGGGCGGCGTCGGCAGATAATGCGACGTCGCATCGTCATGATCCGCCGCGCCGGCCGGAGACGCGCCGATCGCCAGCGCAGCGGACATCAGCGCGCAGCCCATGATACGCAACATCGCCATCCCCTCGAAAAGGCGCCTGGGACGACAGGATTGCACGGCCCGGCACCGAAGATATTATCTTTGTTGTCGCAAAATGCAACAAGGGCGCTTGGCGATCAGTGGTGCGCGAGGCTCGGTTCGGACCGCCGATCCGCGTTCCGCGCCGCCAGCGCGAACAGTTCCGCGAGCGATCCGATGCGCAGCTTGCGGAAGATGTTCTTGCGGTGATCCTTGACCGTGTGGCGCGAGATATCGAGCCGAAGGGCGATGGCCTCGCTCGAACAGCCGGCGAGCAGCAGCCGCACCACCTCTGCCTCGCGCATGCTCAGGCCGGCGGGGAATGCCGGATCCGCACGGCGATCGGCAAGCAGCGCATGCCGTTCGAAGGCCGCCGCGAGAGGAAGCCGCATGGCATCGAGAAACCGCAGCGTCCGCGCGGGGGCGGAGCGATGCGCCTTCTCCCGGTAGAGGCTGAATTCGACGATGCCGCCGCAAGCCCGGAAATAAAGGCCGAGTTCCTCCATCTGGGGAGGCCAGCCGATGGTCCGGAACCCCAGTTCCTCCTCGGGGGCATGGATCATATAGGTCTGCAGATCGGCCCCGATCTCCCCCTGCTCCCGGCAGAAATCGCTGGCCCGGAAGATCCCGTCCGCCGCCCTGCTCGCGAGGATCGGATTGGCGCGGTGGGTGAAGCGGACGTAATTCTCGATGCCCGCTTGATGGCCCGTGCGCGTCAGATCCTCGAAGAGGAGCCGAGGACGTGGATCGGCGCGGTGCAGGATCACCGAGCTCAGCTCGAAATCGCTCACCGCGCAGATCGCGCGCGACGTCGCCTCGACGAAGGGAGGCGTGCCGACCGTGTCAATGATCCGGGCCAGAAGCTGGCCGATCTGCTCGTCCATGATGCGCGGAAGGATAAACTTGTTTGGCCCTTATGCAATCCGCCGCAGAAGGATCCTCCCGCCACCGTTCCGACAATCCGGCTCCGCTAGCCGCGAAGCGCCCTGGAGATCGCGACGAGGCCCTGCTCGAACTCCTCGCGCGACGGCCAGCCATAGCCGAGCCGGAAATAGGTGTCCGGCATCTCGAACCAGTGGCCGGGGCCGACATAAGCGCCATGATCCTGCAGCAGCCGGCGATAGAAAGCGTCCGTGCCGCCGGCCGGCTCCTTGCACATCCGGGGAAAGCAGACGACGCCGCCCGAAGGCCGCACCCATTCCAGATACGCCTCCCCGGCGATCCATTCGGCGACGCGATCCAGCCGGCTGCGCCATTCGGCGAGAGTCGGCTCGAGGAAGGCGGCGCGCCGCTCCAGAATCTGCTCGGCCACCCATTCGTTGATGACGCTGCCGCAGATGCTAATCTGCTCCTTGGCGGCCAGAAAGACCTCCTTCAGCCGGGGATCGGAATTGATGATCCAGCCGACGCGGATGCCGGGCGCGCCATAGGCCTTGGACAGCGAGGAGACGCTGATGACGTGCGGGCCGAGGCCGGCCGCCAGCGGCAGCATCGCGCCGAGCGTCAGATCGCGATACGTCTCGTCGACCAGCAACAGGCAGCCCCGCTCCTCGGCCAGCGCGGCGAGGCTGCGAAGATCCGCCTCGCTCATCATCACGCCCGTGGGATTGTGCGGGCAGGTGACGCTGATGATCTTGGTCTTCGGCGTGATCGCTTCGGCAAGACGGGCGATGTCGATCTGGAAGCCGTCCTCGAACGTCAGGTCGACGATGCTGATGTCGCAGCCGATCGCGCGCGGGGTCTCCAGGTTGGTCGCGTAATTGGGGCGGACGACCACCAGATGATCCTCGCGGTCGAGCAGCGCCGTCGCGATGATGAAGAGCGCGCCCGCCGCGCCGCCCGTGATGAGCACGTCGTCGGTGGTCAGCGCGGGGCAATCCTCGATGATCAGCTCACGCAGGCGCTCGCTGCCGCGATGCTCGCCATAGAGCAAGGTGAGATCGGGGATCGTCAGCCCCAGGCTCTTCAGCGACTGATCGGTGATCGAGCTTTCGGAGAGATTGTAGCGGATGTTTCCATAGCCATATTCCTCGGGCGACTCCACTTCGATGGGCATTCGGACGTAGCGCATGGGACCCTCATTGGCTGGTTCGGGGAACCGCTATCCGACCCGCCGGCCGCCCGACATCCCTCCATGGGGGGATCGCGCCGTCTCGCGGCGATGGCCATGTTCAGGCCCCATCACGCCGGGGAGACGGCCTTGAACATCGACCTTTCGGGCAAGACGATCCTCGTCACCGGCGCGAGCCGCGGGATCGGGGCGGCCATCGCGCGGCGCCTCGGCCAATCCGGCGCGACCGTCGCCGTCCATTACGGCCGCGCCCGCGAACCGGCGGAGGCGATCGCGCGGGAGATCGGCAACGGCGCGAGGGCCTTCGGCGCGGATCTCGCCAAGGCGGACGAATGCCTGGCCCTGTGGGCAGCGGTGGAAGCCGAATTCGGCGCCATCGACGGGCTGGTCAACAATGCCGGCATCGCGATCGAATCCCCGCTCGATCGGGATATCGAAGCCTGGATCGGCGACTGGCGGGAGACGATGGCCGTCAATGTCGAGGCGGTCGGCCTGCTGTGCCGGCTGGCGACAGAGCATTTCAAAGCCCGAAAGGGCGGCCGGATCGTCAATATCGCGTCGCGCGCTGCCTTCCGGGGCGATACGCCGGACTATCTCGCTTACGCCGCCTCCAAGGCGGCGGTCGTGGCGCTGACCCGATCGATCGCGCGGGGCTTCGGCAAGGCCGGTATCAAGGCCTTCATCCTCGCGCCCGGCTTCACCCGCACCGACATGGCGCACGCCTTCATCGCGCAATATGGCGAGGATTTCGCGATGAACGGCATCGAACTCGATCGCCTGACCGAACCCGACGACATCGCGCCGATGGCAGTCCTGCTGCTGAGCGGTCTGGCGGACCATGCCACCGGGACGACCATCGACCTGAACGCCGCGTCCTACGTCCACTAGGAAAGGGCCGCTCTCCACATACCCCCGGAGGCGACAGCGCCTTCCGCCAGGCACCGAACCCCGCTACCGTCCGGCAGGCAGGACCGTATCGAGATCGATGCTGCCCGCCATCGCCAGATAGCCGGCCCGGTTCGGGTGCAGCTTGTCGCCTGGCCCGCCGATCGTGCTGCCCGGCACGAATTCGGCCTTGAGGGCATCGGATTGCGGGTCCTTCACCGCCTGTTCGAAATCGGCGATCGCATCGAACAGGCCCCCCGCGCGGATCGTGTCGTTGATCGCCTTGCGCCGCTGATTCACGTCTTCGGTGCCGGCATTGCCCTTCGCGCCGAGCGAGGGGGTGATCGTCGCGCCGACGATACGGACACCGGGGATGGCCTTGCGCAACCGGGCGATCCCGGCGCGATAACCGGCGATCACCGCATCGGCCGGCTGGCTGTGCGAAAGATCGTTGATCCCCTCGAACCAGATGACCGTCGTGACGCCGCTCAGGGCGACCACGTCGCGATCGATGCGCTGGAGCGCGGACGGACCGCCGCCAAAGGGGGCCTGGAGATCATATTGCTCCGGGCCGGTGATCTGGTTGCTGCCGATGCCCTCGTCGACCACTGCGACGCCATGGGGGCGCCGCCCGGCGAGACGCCGCTGCAGCACGTCGGGCCAGCGATCGTCGCCGTTGAGCGTGCTGGCCGTGCCATCGGTGATCGAATCGCCGAAGCACACCACCAACGGCGTGTCGCGCGGCATGCGCATGTCGACCGCGTTCAGGAAGAACCACGCGGTCGAGGACATCGGAAAATTCCGCTCGTCCTCCTCGCCGCCATGCGATCCAGCGCGGGGCGGGCTGGCATAGGAGGTCTGCATCGCCTTGGCGTGCCACGTCATCGGTCCGCTGGTGCCGGCGACATGGAAGGAGATGGCGAGCTTCCGCCCGGCGAGCGCCGCCGCCTTTTCCGCACTGGCGAACGGCAGCACCACCGGATCGCTCCAGATGTCGCTGCCGGGCGCGATGGTGATGCTCTTCCGGCCAGAGAACAGCACCGGCACATTGGTGTGCGGGACCAAGGCGGCGGACGAGAGCTGCAGCCCGGCATACAGGCCGTCGATCGTCACCGGCCTGCTGCCGAAGGCATTGCTGAAGCGAAGCCTCGCCTGCCCGCCCCACACCGACGGGCGCACGATCATGCGGAACGTCTGGTCGTTCGCCCCGGCAGCCGGATCGGGGAAGGCGAAGCTCTGGTCGGGCAACGCACTCGCCGCGCCCGACGGAAACGGCCCTTGCGACGCGGTGGCCCAACTCGTCACCCATCGTGTGGGCTGCTGCGCCCGCGTGGCCTGCGGGATCGCGATGAGCCACAGGCCGGCGAGCAGGCCACAGGCCATGCGGGTGCGGCGCATCAGCCGGCGCTCATCGCCATCGCGCCCAGGAAGGTCTCGAGCTCGACATTGCGGCCGCACAGGACGGCCGCGACCGTACCGCCGCGATAGCGATCCGCCAGCCGCCGCAATCCGGCGACCGCGACGCCGGCCGCGCCCTCGATCATCCATTGTTCGCCCGTCGCCACCTCGCGCATCGCCTGCGCGATCTCCAGCTCGGAGACGGCCAGCGTCTCGTCGATGACCTGCTGGCACGCCGGGAAGGTCACCGATCCGGGCTCCACCGCGCCGGTGGAATGATCGGACAGCGTCTCGAATTCGGGGGTCGCGACGATCTCCCCGGCTTCCAGCGAATCGAGCATGCAGCGCGACGCTTGCGGGGACACGCCGACCACATGGATGCCGGGAAAGCGATGCTTGAGCGCGGCGCCGGCCCCGCCCATCAGCCCGCCGCCGCCGACGCAGATGAACACCGCGTCGATCCGCTCGGCCTGCTCCGCCATTTCGAGCCCGATCGTGCCCTGCCCGGCCATCGTGTCGAGATCGTTATAGGGTGCGACATAAGGAATGCCCTGCCGCTCCGCGTCGCGCCGGGCGGCCAATTCGGCGTCCAGCGCATTGTCGCCGGTCAGGTGGACCTTCGCGCCCAGCGACCGGATGGTCGAGACATTGTCCGGGTGCGTGTCGTTCGCCATGTAGACCGTCGCGTCGATCCCGAACCGCGTGCTGGCATAAGCGACCGCGCGGCCGTGATTGCCGGTCGAGGCGGTCAGTACCTGGCGATGCGTGCCGTCCCGCGCGACGAGGCGGATCTTGTTGGTGGCGCCGCGCAGCTTGAACGATCCGGTGGGTTGCAGGTGATCCGCCTTCAGCAGCACATCGCAGCCCAGCGCCGCCGAGAGCCGCTGGCTCCGGTTCAGGGGGGTCACGAGCACATGCGGTCGTATCGCGCGATGGGCATCCTCGATCCGCTCGATCAGGCTCGTCATTCTGTCTCGTCCTTCGCAAAATGCGGTGATGCTGGATGGGTCGCCCGCAACCGCGCGAGCACGTCGTCGAGCGCCGCATCGAGCGTGGGAATGAAGCCGTCGGGCGCGACCTGCCGCACCACCTGTTCGTTGATCCCGCCCCGCGTCTGGTGCTCGTCCGCCAGTTCGGCGAAGGTGCGGCCGGAGCCCGTGGCGGCAAGCCCGTCCAGCATCTGGCCGGTGAAAGCACGCGCCTTGCCGGGATCGACGCCGCCCCGCTCCATCCAGCGCGCGATCGTGCCGGCGAAGGCGAAATAGCTCGCCATCGTCGCGGTCGCGGCGCTGAACAGATCGAACTCGGCCTCCTCCTCCAGCACGATCGCCGAGCCGAGCTGGTCGAACAGCGCACGGATCCGATCGTCGCCGGGGAAGATCGCGGTCGGCCCCCGGCGCAGCGCCACCGCTGGCAGCGGCACCGCGCGCGTGATGCGCCCGGCCGGCGCCGCGGCGGCGCGCAGACGGTCGAGCGACACCGTGGCGATCAGGCTCACCACATGATGATCGGGGCGGAAACGGAGCGTCGGCAGCACTTCGTCGACGATCTGCGGGCGCACCGCGAGCATCACCATCCCGCTTCCGTCAAGCACGGCCTGGTTGGTCTCGGCGATGCGCACGTCGGCGTGGCGCGCCGCCAGCCGCGCCGCCATCTCCGCATTGCGCGGGGACAGCAGGATGGGCGTCTCCACGCCCGCCGCGCGCAACCCCTCCACGATGGCGGAGGCGATCGTGCCGGTGCCGACGAAACCGAGACTGTCCATCGATCCTCTCCCTGCCGCCCTGGCCGCGATCAGGCCCCCAGCCGGGCCAGCCCGTCGATCGCGTCCCGCACCGTCTTCGTCACATGGTCACGCTCGGCCCCGACGAGCGGCAGGCGCGGCGCGCGCGCCCATTCCGGCGCGCCATAGACGAGGCTCTCGGCCAGCTTGATATACTGGACGAGCTTGACGTGCGTATCGAGATGGAGCGCCGGAGTCATGATCCGGTAGAGCGTGCGCGCCTCGGCGAACTTCTCCTGCCTGCACAGGTTGAAGATCTCCACGCACTCTTTCGGCCACACGTTGGTCATGCCCGAGACCCAGCCCTGCACGCCCAGCGCCATGCTCTCCATGATGACGTCGTCGACGCCGCAGAAGACGCTGAAGCGATCGCCGTGCGCCACATAGATGTCGGTGGCGCGGTGGATGTGCGCGCTCTCCTCCTTCACGCAGACGATCTCCTCGACATCGGTCAGCAGACCGAGCACCTCGGGGGTCACGTCCACGCCATAGGCGATGGGATTGTTGTAGACCATGATCGGCAGCGAAGAGGCCGCGGCGATCGCGCGATACCATTCGGCCGTCTCGCGCGGGTCGCTCTTGTAGCCGATGCTCGGGAAAACCATCAGCCCCTGCGCGCCGTAGCGCTCGTAATGGGCGGCGTTGGTGCGCGCGCCGTCCAGGGTGGGCTCGGCAAGCCCGGACAGGACGGGCACCCGGCCGCCCACGACCTCGGTCGCCGCGCGGATCACGCTCTCGCGCTCGGCCAGCGTCAGCGACAGATTCTCGCCCAGCATCGGCAGCACGATCACGCCGGAGACGCCATTGGCCACCAGCCGATCGATGCTGTGCTGGGTCGCTTCGAGATCGACTGCGCCCGACTCGGCCATCTTGGTCGTCACCGCCGGGAAAACGCCCGTCCACATCGTCGTCATGCACTTGCTCCTGTTCATTTGTATCCAATATACATGAAGCTCGTTTTTTGTCGATAGGCGTTGCTGGAGAGCCCGCCATCCGGCAGAAGACGAGCGGATTTCGGAAGAGAGAGATGACCACGGCCACACCGCGCGCGCGCCGGCACCAGATCCAGCGGCAGAGCATTCCCGAGAATCTGCGCGACTCGCTTCGCGAGCGGATCCTGAACGGCGAGCTGAAGGAAGGCGAAGCGCTCGTCCAGGACGCGATCGCCGAGGAATATGACGTCAGCCGCATGCCGGTGCGGGAAGCGTTGCGCCAGCTGGAGGCGATGGGTCTCGTCGCCATGCGGACGCACCGGGGCGCCGTCGTCACGACGATCCCGACCGAGCAGGTCGAGGAGCTGTTCGAACTCCGGGCCTTGCTCGAATGCGATATCCTGGGGAAAGCCGTCCCCCGGATGACCGATCAGGACGTCGCCGACGCCCGCGATATCCTCCAGCGGCTGCAGACCTCCTACGCGCAACAGGATATGGCGCGATGGGGCCAGCTGAACTGGGATTTCCACCGCAGCCTCTATCTCCCCTCGCACCGCATGCAGACCCTCGCGGTGCTCCAGGGCATCCATCTCCAGACCGAACGCTATGTGCGCGTCCATCTGGTCGTGACGCATGGCGTCGAGACCGCGGAGCGCGAGCATGACGCCTTGCTCCGGCTTTGCGCGCTGCGCGAGACGGATCGCGCCGTCGACTTTCTGCGCGATCATATCGTCGGAACCGGCAAGGCCCTCGTCTCGGCGCTGCGCAGCTACCGCGCCGCGCTTTGACGGCGGGGGCGTGATTGACCGCCCGATGTATCCAATCTACGAACCTTTATCCGCAGGCTCGGTGGTGTGTCCATCACCCCAGATCGACAGGGCAGATCCGATGCGACTCCAACAGGTGATCACCGTCGTGGGCGCGCATGCCGAGGGGGAGGTCGGCCGGGTCATCACGGGCGGCGTGATCGCGCCGCGCGCGCCGTCGATGTTCGAGTGCCAGCAGGCCTTCATCCGCGAGCAGGATCATCTGCGCGGCCTGCTGCTCTCCGATCCGCGGGGCAGCGCGAACGCGGCGGTGAACCTCGTGACCCCGCCGATCGCGCCCGATGCGGATATCGGGATGATCGTGATCGAGTCGGATTATTATCCCCCGATGTCCGGCTCCAACCTCATCTGCACCGTCACCGCGGTACTGGAGACCGGCATGGTGCCGATGACGGAGCCCGTCACGCGCCTGCGGGTCGATACGCCGGCGGGGCTGGTGGATGTCGAGGCGGAATGCGCGGGTGGCAAGTGCCGTCGCGTCTCGTTCAGCAACGTGCCGAGCTTCGTGATGCATCATCGCCGGTCGGTGGACGTAGCGGGGATCGGCGCGGTGACGGTGGATGTGGCCTATGGCGGCATGATCTACGTGATCGTACAGGCCGAGGAACTGGGCTTCGCCCTCGCGCGACAGGAAGCGCGCACGCTGGTCGAGGTCGGCGAGCGGATCAAGCTCGCGGCGGCGGCGCAATTGCCCTCGGTGCATCCCGAAAATCCGGGCATCCATACGATCAACCAGACCCTGTTCGCCGGCCCGCTGACGGAGCGGGACGGGATCAAGACCGCCAGGAACGCGGTCGTCGTCTCGCCCGGCCGCCTCGATCGCAGCCCCTGTGGCACCGGCAGTTCGGCGCGCATGGCGTTGATGCACGCACGGGGTGAACTCGCGATCGGCGAGGCGTTCCTCCATCGCTCCATCCTCGACACCGAATTCGCCTGCCGGATCGAGGGCGTCGCCAGCGTCGGCGCGCTCGATGCGATACGCCCGCACGTCAGCGGCCGGGCATGGCTGACGGGCGTGTCTTACTACGGCAGCGATCCCGAGGACCCCTTCCCCCACGGCTATCGGCTCAACGACACATGGCTCGCATGCGCGTGAGCGACGCGCGCAAGCGGCATCCAACAGCCTAGACGATGACCGCCGCGCTCGATGGCGGCCGAATCCCACTGCTCGGGTCGGAGCCCACCCGCTCTAGCCATCCATAACGCATGGTCGCCACGCGCACCCTCGCGTCCGGAGGGCCGGGCTAACCGTCTCCATGCCGAACGAGCATAGGCTTCATGGCCCTGGGCCGCGCATTCGGCGTTCGTCGAGTCCCCAATTTGTGGCCCCTCGATGTGGGCACCACACCCTGCCGACTTGAGGAGGATCGTCAGCCGGGCGGATAGTCGCCGGGCAAATGACGAGCCTGCCCGGCCGCCGGTCGGAGCCATCGAGGAGGAGCAGCCATGGACCGCTATGAGGAATCGATGTTCGATGACCTCGCCTTCGACGAAGCCGACGACAGCTTCGACGAATATGACGAGGCCGACAGCTACGACGAGGGCGACGACGGCTTCGACGAAGGCGACGACGGCTTCGACGAGGCGGACCCGGGTGACGACTACGACGAGACCCCCGTCAGCTTCGACGCCTATGACGAAGGCGATGACGGATTCGACGAAAGCGAGGACGGGTTCGACGAGGATTCGTTCGACGAGCTGATCGCCCAGGCGCTCGAGGCCGAGGATTCGGACGAATTCTTCGGACGGATCGCCAAGGGCCTGCGCGGCGCGTTCAACGCGGTGAAGAGAGCGGCGCCGACGATCGGCAAGATCGCCCGCACCATCGCCCCGATCGCCAGCATGATCCCCGGCGTCGGCACCGCCGTCGGCAGTGTCGCGAACGTCGTCGGCAAGCTGATGGCCGACGAGGCCTCCGAAGACGAAGCGCTCGATGCCTTCGCGGAACTGGCGGTGCGCAATCCGGCCGCGCGGCCGGTGCTGGCGGGCCTGGCGGCGCGCAAGGTGCTGGGCGCCAAGGCGGCGCATATGCCGCTTGCGCAGCGGCGCCAGGCGGTCCGCATCATTCGCGCCGCGACCAACGCCCTGGTCCGCCGCAGCGGGCCGACCGGGGTCCGCGCCCTGCCCCGGATCGCCCGCAGCGTGAAGCGCACGGCGGTCGCCCGCCGCACGCCGGTCTCCGCCCGGCCCCGCGTGCTCGCCAGCACGGCGCGGCGCGTGATCCATCGCAATCCGCGGCTGCGGCAGCAGCTCACCCGGCCGCTGGCGACCGGACGGCGCATCCTGCACCGTGTCGGCGGCCATGGCCATGGCGGCGCGCATATCGGCCAGAGCGTCGGCGGCTGGGGTGGCTACACCCATTATCCGCAAGGCGGCTATGGCGGCGGAAGCGACCATCGCCGCATCCGCACGCACGGCCCGGTGGTCATCTCGATCCGCCCCCGCTGAGCGCCGACCCCGAGCAGAGGGACCAGCGAGATGCGCAGCCCCACCCCCACCGACCGGTTCCTGGACGGCAAGTTCCTGGCCTTGAAGGCCCGGGCGGGCCGGCTGCTGGACCTGACGCCGCGCCGGGTGGGGCTGCGCCCGCAGGATCTGCCCTACGCCCCCTCCCGCGCGCACTTCACGGCCGCCAACAAGCGGCTCGCCAGGATCGGCGCGATCATCGCCCACCGCATCGCCGCCACCGAGGCGGCGCGCGACGGCTCCGATCCCAACCAGCGCCTCACCGGCATGGCGATGATCGAGCGCGAGGTCGATCGGGCGCGGCGCACCTTCGGCATGCTGTTCGAGATCTTCAGCCAGCGCGGTTCCGATTTCGCGCCGGCGCTCGCCGCGCACGACGTGATCGCGGCCGATTGCTACGCCGCGGTGCGCGCCGTCCTGCCGGACATCTTCGACGGCCCGATGCTGAAGCCGCTCACCTATATGGAGCATGGTTTCTCGCCCGCCACCCAGCGGCGCGGCGTGGCGCTCACCCGCCTGCTCGGCGATGCCAATCCCTTCCCGGTGATCCGCATCCCCTGGGACCGCGACAATCCCTGGCAGCCCGTCTTCCTCCACGAGGTCGCCCACAATCTCCAGTCCGACATGGGTCTGTGGCAGGAGAATGCGACGGCGCTCGCCAACCGCCTCGCCACGGAGAGCTTCGATCCGCTGGTGATCAGCATCTTCCGCCGCTGGCACAAGGAGATCTTCGCCGATCTCGCCGCGCTGCTGCTCGGCGGCACAGCGTCCGCCTGGGGCATGATGGAATTCCTGGCGCATCCCGGCGCGCGCGCGCTCACCTATCGCCCCGGCGGCGCCCACCCGACCGGCTGGTTCCGCGTGCTGATGCTCGCGGAGATGCTGCGCCGGATGGGATTCCCGGACGATTCCGCCAAGGTCGCCCAGGTGTGGAAGCGCCTTTACGATCCGGCGCGCGGCCACCGGCTGCCGCCGATCCTGCTGGCCGCCGCGCCGCGCGTGATCCCGGCCGTGATCGACGAGATCGCCTATCAGCCGCGCCGCAACCTCGCGCAGCATGCCCTGGCCGATGTCATTCCCTTCACCCGGCAGGACGAGGCGCGCATCCGCCGGGCCGGCATCGCCATCGCGTCCGGCCGCCTGCCGCGCGACCTGCCGCCGCGCTTCTACGTGACCGCCAGCCGTTCCGCGCTCGATGCCGGCGGCGATCCGCGCGTCGTTTCCGCCCTGGTGATCGGCCATCTCGCCGGTCTTCACACCCAGCGGGAGCCGGCGCATCGCCTCGCCCCCGCCGCGCTTGCAGCATGAGGTGATCGACCATGCCCGAAGCCACCGCCCCCCTCGCCAGCCGCTCCCCGCAATCGATTGCGGTGGATAATCTGCTGCGGCGCGAATTGCGCATCGCCGACCCCAACGATCCTTCGCAGATCGCGCAGGGATTGCTCTCCCGCTATCCCGACACGCTCGACCAGATGCGCCGCGAGCGCGAGGGCATCAATTACGGCGCGCCGGAGACATACGCCCCGCCCGCGAACGGCAGCGCCGGCGCCACGGCCACCGAACTGGCGCTCGCGCAGGACGATCTGGAGCGCGACATCGCGACGCTCACCAAATCGTCCGAGCTCAAGGAGATCGACGTCGAGCTGAAGGGCTGGGGTCGCGCCGTCCGCCAGGCGGCGAGCGACGGGCTCGCCGCCGCCAGCATGGCGCTCGACATCGTGCAGAGCGACCGCGCCATGGCCGCGCGCCGCGTGCTCGGGGATTATGCGCGCATGGCCCGCTATGTCGGCAGCCTCTCGGCCGACACCGGCCCCTATTTCCGCCGCTTCGCCCAAAGCTGCGACGTGATGGCCTCGCTGATCCTGGTCGGCATCGGCGACGGCCTGGCGGCGAACGGCATCACCCGCGGCACGGCGCTGATCCGCGTGTCGGCGAGCGAGCTGCAATCGCGGCGCAACGCCGTGATCCAGGCGTTCCGCACGCTGACCGGCACCGGCATGATACCCAGCGGGCAGGATGAATATCCGCGCGGCCTGGAAGCCTATCGCATCCTCACGCGGCAGCTGGAAATGGCCGGCCAGTCCGATCTGCGCACGCTGCTCGACGAGGCGTCCCTGGCGTCCGAGCTCGATCAGCTCGTCGATCTCGCGGTCGGCGCCACCAGCAGCGGCCTGCGGGAACTGACCACCGCATCCACGATCGTGGTCGATCGGCTCGGGCGCCTGGTCAACGCCTGCCGCTCCTTCGATCTGCCGTTGGGCACGAGCATCGCGCCGGGCACCCCGGATTCGCCACCGATGACCTATTTCGCATCCGCCCTTCAACTGTTCGTGGATGCCTTCACCACGACGACCGGCGGGCGCCTGCTGTTCATCGCGCGCCCCCCGATCATCGCCTACGGCCTCTACGGCATGGCCGGGCCGGACGAGGCGACCGATCGGCTGATCAAGCTGACCCTCGCGCGCGGCGCCATCGCCGAGCAGAGCGACTGCTTCGCCTGCTGCGGTTGCGACCTGCTGACCACCGGGCGGGAGGTGATGCTCGATTACCTGCTCTACCGCATCGATCGCGCGATCGATTTCTATGCGGTCGGCTACCAGCCGCAAGGTCGTTCCGAGCCCGAGGTCCGGGCGGCGGCGCTGGGCTACACCATCGCGGCGGCGTTCGGCTCCAACGGCCTGCTGGCCGGCGACGTGCTGAACCAGACGTTCGCATCGACGCTCCACCATGTGAAGACCCTGATGCTGGCCCCGGTGTCGTCGAACCCCGGCCTCGAGGACGCGAACCTGATCAATCAGGAGCTGAACAGCCATTTCTGGGCGGAGCAGCAACTGGAGCGGCTGGTCCAGTCGCTCAGCCTGCGCTGCTTCTCGACGGGCTTCTTCAGCACCGCATCGGCGCCATCCTATGTCTGCAGCGCGATCCAGGCCGCCATGCTCGGCGGTGTCCAGCCGACGCCCGCGGGCTCGATCGTGATCCCGCCCGACGCATCCAGTTCGCTCGCCGCCATGGCCTTCAACTGGTCCATGCGGCGGATGGGCTGACCCTCGAGGAGACCGTCGATGAGCACGCAACCGATGATGTTCAAGCCGAGAAACGCCTTCTACGAAGCCCTCGCGCAGATCGAGCAGCGACAGGATGGCCTCACCTCGCGGGTGGAAGCGATCGGCCTGGTGATGCCACCCCCCGACGCGATCGAGAATGCGATCGCGGGCCTGGCCGCCCCGCTCGGCGCACTGGGCGATACCATCGCCAAGAGCAGCGCCAACGGAACCGCCGCCGCCACACGCGTGGCGATCGAAGCCGAAAAGGCCGTCCCCGCGCTCGATCGGCTGGCCAAGGCGCATGGCCGCCTCGTCCGCCTGCTCGAAATCGAGCGCTGCCCGGACCGTCGCGCGCCGGTGAGCCGCCTCTTCCTCGGCGTCAACGTCGATGGCAGCTTCACGCGCAATTCGGATCTCGGCGAGATGCTGATCGCGGCATCCGGCGGGGCCGCCGGGCTGACGATGGATCCGCCCACCAAGAAGAAGCGGGTGACGCGCGAGGAGTTCGTCGAGGCGGGCATGCGCCATGCCGAGGCCCACGGTTTCACCGACCTTTCACCGGAGGATTTCGAAGAGTTCTTCGATCAGGCACCCCATGTGCTGAAGGCGATCCGGCAAGGTGCCGCGCCGCCGCCCGCGAGTGCCGCCCACTGACCGCCCCATCCCTGACCCGAAGGCGCCAGCGCGCCGCAGACGAGCAAGAAGAAGAGGCCCATCATGGCTACCGAAGCGAACGACGTCATCAAGCGGCTCTTCCAGCGCTTTTTCCGCGACGAGTTCTCCGGTCTGTCGCCGGAGGAGCGCAGCGCCTTCGAGACCCAGTTCGAGGGCCGCTTCGAGGATTTGATGGCCAAGTCCTCCAGCGCCACCGCGCCGAGTTTCGGCGATCTCACCGGCTTCAGCTCCGGCCCGATCAAGGGCTTCGACGCGCTGGCCTATCCGCTGCTCGTCAACGATTTCGACGGGTCGGTCATCCCCAGCCAGCTGCACGCCTCGGCCGAACTCTATTTCATCTATCAGATGGAGCGGCTGAAATTGTTCCAGGTGGTGAACGTCCTGCGCCGGATGTTCCAGCTCGGCCAGATCCGCATCCAGCGCGGCCCCGGCGCGCGCGGCCTCTACATCCTCGAGAAATGGCGCCCGATCCGCTATACGCGACGCGACCGGATGATCGCCTATCGCCGGGTGTTCAATTACGGCACCGTCCCGCCCCCCGGCGGCGCCGTGGTGAACCGCAGCTTCCATTACCAGCTTGTCGGGTTCATGTCCGCCATGTCCCAATATTTCCGGGACTATACGATCGGCCAGGTGATCCGCGGGTCGGACCAGATCGACGATCGCCCCTTCGCCAACATCGCGTCCGTCCAGCGGATCGGCACGGATCTGCGCTTCAACCTGGATCGGGCGAGCTACGGCAACATCCTCGCCTTGACCCAGGAGGTCGGCCAATATGTGCAGCAGATCCTCGAGCTGCTGGATTCGCCGGACATCAAGAAATCGTTCGACGCGAATACCAAGTGGGACGTGATCGAGGTCGTCTCCGAACGCCATCTCGGCGGCCATGCCGAGTTGTCGCAACGCGCCAAGATGGCCGAGGCCGGTCGCCGCGTGCTCCAGTACATCGCCGACAACGAGTTCAACACCAACATCGATCTCGACACCTTCTATGCCGACAACAAGCCGATCGGGAATCAGGCCGAAGCCTGGATCGCGGCCTATCGGATGACGCCGGAAGGGCGCCGCTTCCCCGGTGTCACCGATCAGATGCGCTGGGCGGTCGGCCTGTCGCAGCGCCCACCGGCACGCGCCGTCGCCTAGGAGCGCGCGAGGAGGCCCAGCGGACGAGGACCGGCGATGAACCAGCTCCCGATTTCGGTGAAGGTTGCCCAGCGATCGGTGTCGGTGGTGGTGGACGCCAGCTTCGCCTTCTCGCCGCTGGGGCTGCTGACCACCATGCGCCTCGCCCGCGTCGCCCATGTCTGGCTACCCCGCGCCTTGCGCGCCATCCTCGACAACGACTCGCTCTATCGCCTGCGGCCGGGGCAGCTCGGCGCCTATTGGCTGCCCCCCGCCTCGCGCGAGGAACTGCTGGAGCGCATGGCCGCGGCGCTGATGCCATGGCATCAGGCCTGGACCTATGGCCGGCTCTCCGCGCAGGTCCACTGGATCGGCGAGGCCCGCTGCGAAAGCGCCATGCCCGATCGCGGCGACGGCACGATGCTGCCGCGCTTCGAAGCCTGCTGCGCCGCGCTCGACAGCCGGCTGGCGCTGCGGCAGGTGTCCAACCCCTCCGCGCTGGACGATTGCGCGCGGGATTCGCTCGCGCTGGCCTGCGCGCTCCAGCCCGAGCCGGTCGTGATCCTCGCCGCCTGCCCGCGCCCCGATCACGAGCCGGCGATCTGCGGCTATCTGGCCGGCGCCGACATCGAAGCGCGGCGCCTCCCGCATCCGGCATCGACGCCGCTGCTCCGCGATCTGGGCATTGCCGAGGCGCTGATGCCGGTGATCGCGACCGAGCAGTCGATCGCGCTGCTCCACCTCGTGGCCCCCGGCGCGCTGGCGCTGCCGGACAGCTGGAGCGACGACGAATGGTCGCTCGACGAGATGCCGGACCAGGGAGAGGAGCTTCGCCCCTACGTATGGGACGGCGCGCTGGTGCTCTGGCAGCCGGTGGAGGCCGCATCGTGAAACACATGCCCCTTCCCCGCCCCGTCTCCGGCCGGGGGCTCGCCACCAATGCGCGTGAGCTGGTGATGATCACCGTCGCCGGCGAGATCGCCCCGCCGCTGGAGAAAGCAGGCCCGTATCGCATCGGACAGGACGGGGTGCCGCGCGTGCTGCCCGGCACCGGCGGGATCGTGCTCAGCCACCGCGTCGGCGATCCGTGCGTCGGCCTCGCCGCCGATCATGTCGAACCCGCCGTCTCCATCCGCAGCGACCGGCGGGCGGGCGGCGCAGGCGATGCCGCCAACCAGGCGCTGCAGACCTTTTCCTGCGTCGGCAATTTCGCCGTGGTGATGTCGGGCCGCGCGATCGGCAAGAAGGGGGTCGTCACCGGCAAGCATGGCGGCATCGACAACGTGCTGGTCGATTTTCCGGTGGAGGACATGCGCCGCATGGCGATCGGCGACCGGGTGCAGATCTACGCCTATGGCATCGGCCTGCGCTTCACAGAACATCCCGATCTCCACGTCTTCAACGCCTCGCCCCGCCTGCTCGATCGCTGGGGCCTGCATATCGATCACGGGCGATTGAAGGCACGCGTGACGCATATCGTGCCGGCCCGGCTGATGGGATCGGGGCTGGGCAAGAACAATGTCGTGAAGGGGGATTACGACATCCAGATGTCCGATCCCGCGGCGGCGAAGCGGCATCGGCTCGGCACGCTGCGTTTCGGCGATCTGATCGCGGTGATCGACGCCGACAACCGCTTCGGCCGCAGCCATGCCGAGGGCTGGACGACGCTGGGGGTGATCATCCATTCGGAAAGCACCGTCGCGGGCCACGGCCCCGGCTTCGTCAGCCTGATCAGCGGCCCGGCGCGCCGCTTCGAGCTGGTCCGCGACGAGCGCGCCAACATCGCCAATTATCTCAACATCCGCCCGGCCCGCTCGCCCGTCGACCAGCTTTGGCTGCCGGCGCGCGAGACCGCCGAGCGGCGCCGCGCCGAGCGCCACGCGCAATTCGCCGGAGACGGATCATGAGCAGCATCCTCGATCGCCTCGCCAGTCACGAAGCCGCGCGATTGGGCGACGCGGCAGAAAGTGGCTGCGGCTGCTCGATCTGTCGGGCCGAAGCATCCCCCGCGCGCCGCGCCACGCGCACCGGCACGGGCGGCCGCGCGATGCCGGCCTGGAAGGGCTGGAGCATGCCCGTCACCCTTGCCCAGGTGCAGCAGGCGCAAAGGGACGCGCGCGCCGGCAAGGCCGTGGCGCTGCGCCTCCGCCCCTTCCTTTCGACCGGCGATCCCCACATCTACCGCATCACCCGCGCCGGTATCGATCGCGACCGGCCGCTGACCATCGGCATGACCCAGGACACCCGTTCGATCGCGCAACGGGTCGGCGAGCATCGCAGCTCCGCGCGCGGCGATCCGCAGGTCCGCAAGGCGATCGCGCGGCTCGGCCCCGGGCAGATCCTCATCCAGGCCGGGCAGTTGCGCGGCCATCCCGACATCCGCCAGACCCATGGCTACGAGATCTGGCTGCAGGGTCGAGAGCGCCCGCGCATCTACGAGCCCGACACCCGCACCTTCGACGAGAGAGAGCGCTGATCCAGCAGGAGACGCACGATGCACCGGATGCCACGAGACCGCTTCGCCGCATGGCATGACCTCGACGCGCTGGTCGGCGCCGAGTTCGACGCCCTCGACCGGCATCGACCCGATCACGCGGACGCCCGGGACACGCCCCCCGCCTTCGACGAACCGGAGTTCGCCGACGCGCCTTTCGAGGAGGAGGGCGACGACGAGGAGGCCTTCATCGAACGCACCGCCGCCTGGCTGCGCAACCGATCCGACGCCGATGCCCTGATCGACGCCATCCGCGCCGCGCTCGACGATGTCGCCGAGATGCCGGCCGAGACGCCCTCCGCCGACATCATGGCCGCGGAAGACATTCCGCCGGACGGGGCACCCGGAGAAGGCTGATGCCGGAGGCCCTGCCCTACGCGCTCGATCGCATGGCGGACGAGGCCGATTATGCCGTGGTCGGCCCGGTCGACGGGCGCACCCGCGTCACGGATACGCGGGCCGCCCCCTATAGCGCGATCTGCCACATCGAGCGCGATTTCGGCGACGGACGGCTCACCGGCTGCTCCGCTTTCCTGATCGGGCCGACGACTTTGCTCACCGCCGGCCACTGCATCGCGAGCCCGTTGCGGTTGCGGCTCGGCCTGCCCGGGCAGGCGAAGCGAATCCGGATCTGGCCCGGCCGTGGCGGCAAGGACGCCACGCCGTTCGGTTTCCAATGGGCGAAGAGCTGGCGCGTCCACCCTGCCTATCTCCGTTCGCCCCGGCCCGAGCACGATATCGGCGTGATCGAACTCGCCCGTCCGTTCAGCCCGTCGCCGGGCCGGTTCGCGCTGCGCTTCGCCGTCGATGCCGAGATGCAGCGGCTGCGCGCGACACGCTTGCTCCACATTTCCGGCTATCCCGGCGACAAGCCGCTGGGCACCCAGTGGGAGCATGCCGAGCGTCTCGATCGGCTGACGCGCGATCGCCTGTTCTACAGCGTGGACACCTGCCCCGGCCATAGCGGCTCACCCGTCTGGGTTCGATCGGGACCGGACGAACCGCCGCTGGTCATCGCGGTCCACACCGCAGGACCGAAGCCTCATGCCGATGGCCCGTGGGGTTGCCGGTCCGGTGTTCCGCTGGCACCGGCGGGACTTTTCAATAGCGGAAGAAGGTTAACACGGCCCGTCGCGTCTCTGCTTCAACTGATCGTATAGCTCATAATAGAAGCCTGATATCCGCAGAAATGATTTGCAGGACATCGAGTTGAAGACCAGCATGTCAGGGCTGAAATATTGCGCAGTTCCTTAACGAATCAGCGAGTGCTCGTCGGCTTTGTGCTTGGGGACCATCAGGTTGCCCTGGGCTCGACTGCGGTCGATCGTTCGCGAGACGCAGCGGGGGATGAATGATGCGCATGGACGTTCCTGGAGCGAACTGGACCGAACCGTGCTGTACGACCATGGCGTTCGAGGTCGATGGCCAGCGTTATTCGCTGATGCCGCAGAAGGAGTGGGACAGGCAGCGGGGCAAGGCGGCCGGGCGGCCGAACGAATCCCGGGCGGTGGGTCGATTGACGGTCAACGGCATCGCCCATGTCGTGCTGGAAGCGGAAGACGAGGTGCTGGAGATCGAGGCCGTCGCGCCGTTGCCAGCCGCCGCCGACCTCCTGACCCGCCGCGAGTTCGAAGTCGCCATGCTGGTCGCCAGGGGCCAATGCGACAAGGAAATCGCCCGGGCCCTGGGAATCAGCGGATATACGGTGCGCGAGCATATCCGCAGGACCTTCGCCAAGCTCGGCGTCTCCCGGCGCACCGCGATCGTCTCCTACGTCCTGCGATCGATCCGCCCGCTATCCTAGGCTGCGATCGGGACGGGACCGGGCCATCCGATCATTCGTCGATCCGCATGACGCGCAGATAGGCTTCCAGCTGCCTCGCCCGGTCCCGCACGATCATCGTCTCGTCATCGGCTTCCATCGGCACATACATCGTCCCCTGCCGCGTCGCGTAGAGCGCCTCGCGGGCCTTCCTCTCGCTGTCCCGGAAGACGAGCCAGTTCCGCTGGCTCCGGCGAAGCGCCTCGGCTGCGGGGGGTGGCAGGAGGCGGATCAACGCAGTGTAGGCGGCATTGAGGCGCCGATCGTAGCTGTCCCGCGCCGCGTCTTCGCATTCGGTCTGCCCGGCCGTCGAGGCGTGGTCGTCGCGCGCCAGGCATCGCATCAGCGCGGCACCGGTCTGGTCTTGGCTCGTCGTCGCTGCGACAGCGGCGGACGCCATGGCGGATTGCCAGGCAAGGCATGCGAGCCCCACAGCCATGTACCGCATTACCGTCTCCTCCTTGGCGCGACGATCTGCCCTATCATCCTTTCGATCGATCAGCCTCGCCGCCACCATCCGGGGGCCGGTCGGCCTTGCCGGGAGCGGCCCGGAGACTAGCGTCCCGGAAAGGGCGGGTAGGCCATCGGCGCGACGGCGGCCCCGCGCGATCCCGCCGTCGCGACGCTGTACAGCGAGGCGCCGACAGGGGAATGGATGATCGCGGAGACGAGCAATTGCCCGCTGATCAAGGCGCCGACGCCCCAGAGCCAGGCCGGATGCACGCGCCCTGCCCGGCGCACGTCACGCACCATGCCCGCGATCGGGAAAACCAATGTCGCGCCCAATGCCGCGACACCGGCCCAGGGGATCAGCAGCGGCATCGGGAGAAGCCGGCCGAAGCCGGTCGCGGTCAACACGGCCATCCCGCAAAGCATCAGGCGCCGATGCCATTGGGTTCGCCGCCGCAGGGCGATCGCGGCACCCGCCAGGCCCGCGAAGGTCAGGACCGTCATCGGGTCCATCACGAGGAAATAGAGCGGCTGGAAGAAGAAGGGCACGCGATCCAGCCGGACGGATTCGATGCTGATGACGAATCCCATCACCACCATCGCCGGGATCCAGACGATCGAAAGCCAGCCCAGGCGCCGGTGCAGCCGCATGCCGTGACGCTCGGCGAGGAAGGATTGCAGGACGTACAGCCATACCCACCCGAAGAAGAGGAATGCGTGGACGTGGACGTAGAGCGGTGCGCCGAAGCTCGATCGCTTCATGACGATCGAGGTCGAGAAGCCGGCAACCTGCACCAGCGCCATGAGGACGGCCGTTACCGGCCAGAAGGACTCGGGCCGGCCGGTTTGGCCAGCATCGTTCGCTATGGTCGCCATCGGCTCCCCCCGGTTGACCCGATGAGCCATAGCATAGTCTTCCACGCGACACGAACAGCCACGCTCCATCACTTGGAGACGGCGCGCGCGGGTCTTGCGCCGGAAGCGATCACATCCTCATGTACCTCCGGCCTGGGAAGGAGATCCTAGAAATCCTTGCGCAAGGAAATGCTGATCACCCGGGGGCGGATCAGGTAATAGTCCGCATAGCCGTCCGTCCCCGTTCCCGTGGAGAAATAGCTGTAGGCGGCGGACGAGATTCCCTTCGAACCGAACAGATTCTCGACACCGATCGATCCTTCCCAGCCATTGCGGGAAAGCTTCGCGCGCAGGTCCACCGTCGTATAGGACGGGAGCTTCAGGTCGCTGTCGATCTGGGCACGGCGATCGCCGGTAAAGCTGAGCGTGCCGGCCAGCGTGAGCGTCGTGTCGAACGGGCCGGGCGTCTTGAATTCCGGCTGCAGGCTTGCCTGGAACTTCGGCGTTCCGGGCAGCCGCGTCCCGGCGGGCACGGTGAAGTTGCCCGAGAATCCGCCCGCCACGTCCGTTCCGAAATTGCGCGTGCTCTCGAAGGGCGCGCCGGTCTTCGCGTCGGTGTAGGTCGCGCCGGCCGAAACGCTGAAGCTCTGCGTGGGATGCCACTGGCTGCTCAGCTCGATGCCCTTCGACGTCGCCTTCGCGACATTGGACACGATAAGGAATCCGTTCTGGTCCGCCGAGGTGATCTGCGGCCGCTTCCAGTCGATATAGAAACCCGCGAGATCGAAGCTCAGGCTTCGCGCCGGCTGGAGCCTGATCCCCGCTTCGTAATTCCACAGATTGTCGGATTTGTATGTCTTCGATCCGGGCGCGGTGTTGACGCCGCCGAAGCGATACCCCTTGGCAGCGGTCGCATAGACCAGGACATGGCTGTCGAACCGGTAGCGCGCCTGGAATTTCGGCGTGAACCCGTGTTCGCTGTGCGAATAGGTCACGTCCTGGGCCGACGCCTCGAGCGTGGCGACGCGCGTCTGGTGGAAACGGACGCTAGTGTCGAAATACCGGCCACCGGCGCCGATTTCGAGCGGCCCGAGATCGAGATTGGCCTCACCGAAGATGGCGCGCTCCTTCGCCTCGCCGTCGCGGTGGACGTTGAAGAAGCTGTCTCCGTAGGTGGGGTCGTCGGCACCGACGAGATAGACGTCCTGGGTCCGGTGGAAATTCACATTCTGTCCGAATGCGCCGATCAGCCAGTTGAAGGCGGATTTGTCGGCGGACGCGATGCGGAATTCCTGCGAGAAGCCGTTCGAACTACGCTGCTCGATATCGCGCGCTTCCTTGACGTTGGGAAACGGCCCGAAACCGTAAATGTCTTCCGACGGAACGTCGATGCCGACGGTGGCGTCCGGCACCAGCAGCCGCGTGAGATCCCCGTCGAAGTCGCGGACCTTGCTCTGGTGCGCGGTGAGCGAGGTCAGCTTCACCGGCCCGAGGCGATAATTGATCTCCAGCTTCGCCATGCTGAAATGGGACATGTAGGAGGACGGGTGCGGTGAGTCATAATAACGCACGTCCGGGCCGACGGAGGCGGACGTGTCGCCCTGATGCGACTGCTGATAGATATAGAGCGCATCGATGGTGAGGTCGTCGATCGGCTTGAACAGCAGCAGCGCGCGGCCACCCTTCACCGTGCGGCCGTTCACGTTCGTCTTTCCCGTACCGATATTATCCTGATAGGCGGGATCGTCCTGATACTGGCCGACCAGGCGCACCGCCAGCACGTCGCGCACCAGCGGCAGGTTGAGCGCGCCATAGACCGACGGCCGGGTGGTGCCGCCCTGCGCCGAATCCAGCGTCGTCAGGAAAGAGCCGCCGATCGACGCGAGATCCGGCTTCTTGAAGCTGTAGTTGATCGCCCCGCCCAGCGAGCCCGAGCCGTAGAGCGCGCCCTGCGGCCCGCGCATCACCTTCACGCTGTCGAGATCGAAGGCCGACAGATCGGGCGTGGAGATATATTGGAAGGGATCGGTGAACGGGACGTCCTCGATATAGACGCCGGTCGGCAGCTGCCCGACGCTGGTATTGTCGGACGAGGTGCTCGTGCCGATGCCGCGGATGGTCAGCAGCGAGCCGTCGGCGGACCCCTTGTTGAACTGGATGCCCGGCGTCAGCTTGAAGATGTCCTCGGCATCCTTGGCGCCCGTGTTCGCCAGTTGCTGGGCGGACAGGATGTTGACCGTCCCCGCGACGTTGCGGACATTCTGCAGCCGCTTGCCGACGACGACGATGTCGGTCGCCTGCCCGCCATCGGCCGGAGGAGGCCCGGACGCCTGCTGGGCCTGCAAGGCGGAAGGGAGCGCGGTCGCCAGCGCCGCCAGACTGACGCGCCAAACCAGCCGGCGCCGCAGGACGGGCACATGGGTCGTGGTGAACATCGTGAACCCCCTTCATGATCGCGGCCGGGATTATGCCCTCGTGCCGTATTGCGGACGAACCACGACCCGACATCGCATGATCGGGTACGGGCCTTCTTCCTGCGCGAACGCATCTCTATCGGCTTTGGACGGCGGCGGAACCGCATTCCCCGACCCCGGATCTTCGCCCGGCATGCGTTTTCTTGAAAGCTGATGCTAAGGGTGGTGCTCTGGCCGGGCCAATGCCGAGATTGGAATAAACGATAAGAGCGGAGCATAACCGATGGAGCTGATGTGGCTGGAAGACTTCCTCGCGCTGGCGCGCGGCGAAAGCTTCTCGCGCGCCGCCGAAGCGCGCGGCGTGACCCAGCCGGCGTTCAGCCGCCGGATCCGGGCGCTGGAAACCTGGCTGGGTGTCGTGCTGGTCGATCGGGACACGCATCGCATCTCGCTGACCGCCGCCGGCAGCCGCTTCGTGGAGGTTGCCGACTCGACGCTGCGAACGCTCGAACATGGCCGCCGCGAGGTGCGCGAGATCGCCGGGGCGTCTCAATCCAGCCTGCGCATCGCCGCCACCCACGCCCTTTCGCTCACCTTCTTTCCCAACTGGGTCCGGGCCATCGAGGCCCTGTCGACGCAGGAAGCGTCCATCCAGCTGACCGCCGATCATATGGCGGCCGCCGAACAGACGATGCTGCAGGGGCGCGCCCAGTTCCTGCTGTGCCATCATCATCCCGCCGCCACGACCGTGCTCGATCAGCGCAACTTCGCCTGCATCCCCCTGGGGCGGGATCGTCTCGTGCCGGTCAGCATCGCGCGACCGGGGGAGGATCGCCCGCTCCATGCGCTGCCCGGCGACGCGGACGCGCCGGTCTCCTATCTCGAATATGGCCCGGAATCCGGCATGGGCAGGATCGTCGCGGCGGCGCGCGCGGCCGGCGGCCCCGTCGCCCATCTGGCGGCGGTGTTCCGGTCCCACGCGGTGCTGGTCCTGGCCGCCATGGCGCGGGAGGGCAAGGGCGTCGCGTGGCTTCCCGAAAGCCTGATCGAGGACGATCTCGCCAGCGGCCGGCTGGTGCCGGCGGGTGGCGATCTGTGGAGCGTGCCGATGGACATCCGCCTCTATCGGCCGCGCGCGCGGCAATCGCCCGCCGCGGAAAGCTTCTGGTCGCTCGCCACGGCCGGCTCCGCGGAGACGCCGGGGGACGGCTGAACGCGCGGCGCATCAATTGATAGAAAGCCGGCATTGGCCCGCCGGAGACGAGCGCCGCTAAGCACGGACATCTCCCCGGCGAGGTTCCGATGCCGTCCGCACGCACATTGTACGACAAGATCATCGACCTGCACCGGGTGATGCCGCTGAACGACATCCAGGGCCCAGGCGAGCAGCTCCTGCTCTATGTCGATCGCACCGTGCTCAACGAATATACCAGCCCGCAGGCGTTCAGCGGCCTGCGTGAGGCCGGCCGCACGGTGTGGCGGCCGGAGGCGGCGCTCGGCGTGGTCGATCACGTCAACTCGACGGCACCGGATCGCACCACGACCGCGCCCGACGAGGATGCCCAGCGCCAGATCGACTATTTCGCGCGCAACGGCCGGGATTTCGGCATCAGGATCTATGATGTCCTTCACCCCCGCCAGGGGATCGAGCATGTCGTGCTGCCCGAGCTCGGCTGGGTGATGCCGGGGCTCGTCATCGCCGCCGGCGACAGCCATACGACGACCTACGGCGCCTTTGGCAGCGTCGGCTTCGGCATCGGCACGTCGGACATCGAGCATCTGCTCGCGACCCAGACGCTGCCCTACACCCGGCTCGAATCGATGCGCGTCACGATCGACGGCCCGCTCGCGCCGGGCGTCACGGCCAAGGACATGATCATGGCGGTGATCCGGTCGATCGGGGCCGCCGGTGCCCATGGCCATGCCCTCGAACTGGCGGGCGGCGCCGTCCGGTCGCTCGATGTCGAAGGGCGGATGACGATCTGCAACATGGCCGTCGAATGCGGCGCCCGCGTCGCGCTGATCGAGCCCGACGCGGCGATCGCCGATTATCTGGCCGGCCGGCCCGAGGCGCCGTCGGAAGCCCTTCTCGATCGGGCGTGGCAATCCTGGTCGGCTCTCAGGAGCGACGACGGTGCCCGTTTCGCGCGCGAGGTGCATCTCGATGCGCGGGACATCGCGCCGATGGTGACATGGGGCACCAGCCCCGATCAGGCGCTGCCGATCGACGGCACGATACCGGATCCCGCGTCGCTCCCCGCCACCGAGCGCCGCGATGCCGAGCGGGCGCTCGCCTATATGGGCCTCACCCCCGGAACGGCCCTCGAAACGGTGCGGATCGATCGCGCCTTCATCGGCTCGTGCACCAACGCCCGGCTGTCCGACCTGAGGGCGGCGGCGCAAATCCTCGACGGCCGGACGATCGCGCCCGGCGTGCGTGCCATGATCTCGCCAGGCAGCAGCACCGTGCGGCGCGAGGCCGAAGCCGAAGGGCTCGATGCGGTCTTCAGGGCGTCCGGCTTCGAATGGCGCCAGTCCGGCTGCTCGATGTGCCTCGCGATGAACGACGACGTGCTGGCACCCGGCGAGCGTTGCGCATCCAGCACCAACCGGAACTTCGAGGGGCGGCAGGGCACCGGGGGCCGCACCCACCTGATGAGCCCCGCGATGGTCGCGGCGGCGGCCGTCGCGGGCCATCTCGTCGACGTGCGCCGGATGTCCGAAAGGAGCCCGGCATGACCCGGACGGGATTCACCCGGCTGACAGCGGCGGCGGCCGTCATGCCGGCCGCCAACGTCGATACCGACGTGATCATGCCCAAGCAGTTCCTGAAGGGCATCGACCGGGCGGGCCTCGCGAACGGCGTGTTTCACGACTTGCGGTTCGATGCGGAAGGCCGGCCCGATCCCGCCTTCCTGCTGCATCGGCCCGGCCTGGAGGATTGCCGCATCCTGGTCGTCGGCCCCAATTTCGGCTGTGGCTCGTCGCGCGAGCACGCCGTCTGGGGGCTGCTGCAATATGGCATAAGGGCGATCGTCGGAACGGGCTTCGCCGGCATCTTTTCGGACAATGCGGCCAATAACGGCCTGCTGCTGGTCTCGCTCGATGCCGAGGCGCATGGCCGGCTTGCGAGCCGGCTCGCGGTGCGACACACTCCGATGACCATCGATCTGGAGGCGCAGCGGATCATCGTCGACGCTTTCACCTTGCCGTTCGAGATCGATCCGCGCCGGCGCCGCGCGATCATGCTCGGGCTGGACCGGATCGGCGAGACCCTGGCCCACGCAGAGGCCATCCGTGCTTTCGAGGCCGATTACCGGGCCGCCTCGCCATGGCTCGTGCGGCCCGCCGGAGCATGACGCCGGTCCCCGGCCATCCCGAGATCATGCCCGGTTTCCAATGGTATGATGTCGATGCCGGCGAAGTGAGAATCCGCGCCGCGACGGGCGGGAGCGGGCCGCCCCTGCTGCTGCTGCACGGCCATCCCCAGACCCATCTCACCTGGCACAAGGTGGCGGGCTCGCTGGCCGCACGGTTCACGGTGATCGCCAGCGACCTGCGCGGCTATGGCGACAGCGGCAAGCCCGACGGCGGGATCGACCATGCCGCTTATTCCAAGCGCGCGATGGCACGGGATCAAATCTCGGTCATGCGGCAATTCGGCCATGCGCGCTTCGCCGTGGTCGGCCACGATCGCGGTGCCCGGGTCGCGCATCGCATGGCGCTGGACCATCCGGATGCCGTGTCGCGGCTCGCGCTGCTCGATATCGCGCCGACCGCGACCATGTATGCGCGCACCGACATGGAATTTGCGCGGCGCTATTTCTGGTGGTTCTTCCTCATCCAGCCGTTCGACCTGCCGGAACGGATGATCGGCGCCGATCCGGATTATTTCCTCGATCGGCACATTGCCGGCCAGATCAAGGTTCCGGGCGCGGTCGATCCGGCCGTGCTGGCCGAATATCGCCGTTGCTATGCCGATCCGGCGACGCGCCACGCCATCTGCGAGGATTATCGCGCCTCGGCGGGGATCGACCTCGTCCATGACGCCGCCGACGTCGGGAGGCGCATCGCGGCGCCCTTGCTCGCTCTGTGGGGGGCGCAGGGAACGGTGGGGGCGTTGTACGACGTGCTCGCGACATGGCGGGACAAGGCGGATCGGGTCGAGGGGCACGCGCTCGATTGCGGGCACAGCCCCCAGGAGGAGGTGCCGGACGCGCTGCTCGATGCGCTGGCCGGCTTCCTCGCGCCGCTGCGGAAAGAATGATTTGATGACGAATGGGCATTGGGCATCGGCTTCGCACCGCCTTACGATGCCCGTTCATTCGCTCGGACCTGGACCTGGGAGGACGCGCTTCGGTGACGGTGATGCCAAACCATGCGACGCCCCCCGCCACGCTCACGCGCACCAACATGATCGGTGTCGTCGCGGGCAACGTCCTCGAATTCTACGATTTCACGCTCTTCGCTTTTTTCGCCCCCCAGATCGGCGCGACCATGTTCGCGCACGGCAAGGGGACGGACGGTCTGCTCCTCGCGCTGGCCACCTTCGCGGTCGGCTTCATCGCGCGGCCGATCGGGGCCGTCGCGATCGGCCGCTATGCGGACCGGCGCGGCCGCAAGCCGGCGATGGTGCTGAGCTTCGCGCTGATGGGCGTGGCGCTGATCGTCGTGGCGATCACCCCGCCCTCGTCGATGCTCGGCGTCTGGAGCGCGGTCATCCTGGCCGCCGCGCGGCTGGTGCAGGGTTTCGCGCTGGGGGGCGAGGTCGGCCCGACGACGGCGCTGCTGATCGAAGCGGCCCCGGCCGGACGGCGCGGCCTCTACGGCGCATGGCAGATTGCGAGCCAGGGGATCGCCGTGCTGATCGCGGGGCTGGTGGGGCTGGCCATCTCGTTCCTGCTCTCCCCCCAGGCGGTGATCGACTGGGGCTGGCGCATCGGCATGCTGCTCGGCGCGCTGATCCTGCCGATCGGCTTCCACCTGCGGCGGATCATGCCCGAGACGCTGGACGCGCCGGGCCAGGAGGCGATCGATCGAGCGGCGGCCGCCTTGCCGCTGGCGCAGGTCGCCACGATCGGCCTGCTCCTGATCCTCGCCGGCACGGTCACGACCTACACGCTGCAATATTTCAACACCTATTCGATCGCCGTCCTGAAGCTGGAGCCCAGCCTTGCCTTCACCACGACCGCGATCACGGGCGGCAGCATGTTCGCCTTCGGCCTGCTGGGTGGCTGGATATCGGATCGGATCGGGCGGCGCCCGGTGATCATCCTGCCCCGGATCCTGCTCCTGCTGCTCATCTATCCGGTGTTCGTGCGGATCCTGGCCGCGCCGTCGCTCGGCACGCTCTCGCTCGGCGTCTTCCTGCTCACGGCGCTCTACGCGATGTCGACCGCGACGGCGAACGTGTGCCTGGCGGAGAGCTTCCCCCGCGCGCGGCGCAGCACGGCCTATGCACTCGTCTACACGCTGGCCGTGTCCGTGTTCGGCGGCAGCGCGCAATTCGCCATCACCTGGCTGATCAAGCAGACCGGCAACCCGATGATGCCGGCCTGGTGGCTGCTGGGCGCGACGATGGTCGGGATCCTGGCCGGCGCGGCCATGCCGATGATCCAGACGGCGCGCAGCCGCATTCGCCATCCCGATCCCGCCACGACTTCTGTTGGATAAGACGATGCCCCTCGATCTCCCCGGATATGCCGACGATCTGCGCGACTGGCGCCATCATATCCACAGCCATCCCGAACTGTCCTGGCAGGAGCACGACACCGCGGCCTTCGTCGCCGACAAGCTGCGCAGTTTCGGGATCGACGAGATCGCCACCGGGATCGGCGGCACCGGCCTCGTCGCGACGATCCGCCGGGGCACATCGACACGCGCGATCGGCCTGCGCGCCGACATGGACGCCTTGCCGCTCACCGAGCAGCCGGGCCGCCCGCACGGATCGCAGACCCCGGGGGTGATGCACGCCTGCGGCCATGACGGACACACCACCATGCTGCTCGGCGCGGCGCGGTATCTGGCACAGCAGGCGCGGTTCGACGGGACCGTCCACCTGATCTTCCAGCCGGCGGAGGAATCGTTCGGCCCGGAGACGCAACCCGGCGAGACGCCGGGGGGCGCCAACGCCATGATCCGCGACGGGCTGTTCGACCGCTTTCCGATGGACGCCATCTTCGGCATGCACAATCGCCCCGGCCTCGCGGCGGGCAAGCTCGGCGGGCGGGCCGGCGCGCTTTACGCCGCCGCCGACATTTTCGAGATCGTCGTGCGCGGCAAGGGCGTCCATGCGGCGCGGCCGCACCTGGGCGTCGATCCGGTGTTCGTCGGCGCGCAGATCATCGTGGCGCTGCAGGGCGTGACATCGCGCATGACCAATCCGCTGGACTGCGGCGTCGTCTCGATCTGCCAGTTCAACGCCGGCACGGCGCCCAACATCATCCCCGATCATGCGACCATGGTGGGGACAGTGCGCACGATCGATCCCGGCGTCCAGGATTCGATCGAACGGTCGATCCACGACGTCGCGAGCGGCGTCGCGGCCGCGTTCGGCGCGGTGGCGGAGGTGCGCTATATCCGCGGACACCCGTCGCTCCACAACGATCCCGCGTCGTTCGCCGAGGCGCGCGCGGCCGCGATCGCTGCCGTGGGTGAAGACCAGTTCGCCGATCTCGACGAACCGACGATGGGGGGCGAAGATTTCGCCTGGTATCTGCGCGAAAAGCCCGGCTGCTTCATGCTGATCGGCAATGGCGACGGCAACTGCAAGGGCGCCACCATGCTCCACAATACCGGCTACGACTTCAACGACGACGTCGCGACGACGGGGGTCCGCTACTGGATCTCGCTGGTCGAGCGCCTGCTCCAGCCGGCCGGCTGAACGGCACCCGACCGCCGGACGGTCCATCAGGGGGATTTATCGTGCGATCTGCTCCGTCGGTATCCGCGCTCCTCATCGGGGCGGCCATGCTGGTCGCGGCGAGGGCCCCCGCCGCCACGGGCACGGCGCCGGTCCAGCGGCCGACCCGCGCCGAGATTTTCGCGGCGCCCGGCTACGACGCCCTCAAGTTCAGCCCGGATGGGCAGCGGATCGCCATGCTCCGCCCTCTGCGCGGCGTGCCCAACGTCTGGGTCGCCCCCCTGTCGGACATTGCGAAGGCGGTTCCGGTCACCCACTTCCCCGATCGGGGCGCCGATGCGTTCCGATGGTCGGCGGACGGGCATTTCATCCTCGTCGAGAAGGATGTCGCCGGCGAGGAGGACACCCAGATCTACGCGGCCGACCTCGCGGCCCGGTCGGTCCGCGACCTGACGGCGAACCCCGCGGTCCAGGCGCATATCGTGAAGACGTCGGCAAAGCTGCCCGGCAAGGCGCTGATCAGCGCCAACGACCGGGATACGAAATATTCCGACGTCTATCTCGTCGATCTGCGGAGCGGTCAGCGCACGCCGATCCTGCGCAACGACCGGCATTATACGAGCTTCGTCGCCGACGCGGACCTCCACGTCCGCATCGCGGGCCAGGTCAATCCGGACGACGGCTCCACCACCTATTTCGATCTTGCCGGCACGGCGCCCCGCGCATTCCTGACCATCCCGCTGGCCGCGCTCCGAAGCTCGCGCATCCTCGGCCTGACCGACCATAACACGCTCCGGATGCTCAACAGCGACGATGGCGATCTCGCGAACGTGGACGAGGTCGATATCGCGACGGGCAAGGTGAAACGGCTCGCGCAGGCCAGGGATGCCGACATCGTCGATCTCGTGACGGACGAGAAAACGGGCGCCGTATTGGCCACGGCGGAAGATCCGCTCGTCACCCGCTGGACGGTGCGTTCGCCCGAGGCGCACGCCGATTTCGACGCGCTGACGGCGAAGCTCGGCGAGGGTTTCCAGATCGAGGACGAGACGTCCGGCGGGCACATCTGGCTCGTCCGCCAGGTGCCGGGCCGTGGGCCGGATTCTTATTATCTCTGGAATCGCGACAGCCAATCCCTATCGCCGCTGACCTCGACCCGCCCCGAGGTGGAGCCGCGCCTCTGGCCCACGACGGTGCCGATCGAGTTCCATTCGCGCGACGGCCTGCGGATCACGGGCTATCTCACCCTGCCCCCCGGCCTCGGCCGCGATGCCGGAACCGCGCCGGAGCATCCGGTGCCGCTGGTGCTCAACGTCCATGGCGGCCCCTGGCTGCGCGATTCCCACGGGTTCGATCCGACGAACGTCTGGATCGCCGAGCAGGGCTATGCCGCCTTGTCCGTCAATTTCCGCGGCTCCTCCGGGTTCGGGAAGCGCTTCATGCAATTGGCCGACCATCAATGGTCTCGCACGATGCACGACGATCTCCTCGACGCGGTGCGCTGGGCGATCGATCGCGGGATCACGACGCAGGACAAGGTCGCGATCTGGGGCCTGTCCTATGGCGGCTATTCGACCCTGGTCGGTCTGAGCTTCACGCCGGACGTCTTCCGGTGCGGCGTCGACATCGCCGGCCCGTCCAACCTGGCCGCCCTCCAGGACGACGCGCCCGACTGGTGGGCCTGGCAGCGGTCCCAGTTCGTCCTGCGGATGGGGGATGGCGGCACGCCGGCCGGCAAGCAGGACCTGTCGGACCGTTCGCCGATCACACGGGCGGCGCAGGTGAAAAGCCCGCTCCTGATCGCGCAGGGGCTGAACGATCCGCGGGTGCGCCCGTCGCAATCGCTGACGATGGCCGCAGCGCTGCAGGCCCATGGAAAGCCGGTGACGGTGCTGCTCTATCCGGACGAGGGCCATGTCTTCGAAAAGGCCGCCACCGATATCTCCTTCCACGCGATCGCCGAGCACTTCCTCGCGCAATGCCTCGGTGGGACGGCGCGGCCCTATGGCGGCGATCTGGTCGGCTCCGGCGTGCAAGTTCCCACGGGCGCGGATCTGGTGCCCGGTCTCACGATGGCCCTCGCGGCCGCGAAAGCCGCACGATGACGAGATCCGGGCTCCGAACAAGAGGGTCTTCCGGAATGCCTGACGCCGATTTCCCGCCCGCCCGGCGTAAGACAGGGCCGCTCCTCGTTTCGGCCGCCATCCTGCTTGGGATCGCCTGGCCGACGGAGGCCGAACCGGCGCCGTCCCAGACCGTCCGCATCGATCGCGACGCGATGGGCGTCCCCCATGTCTTCGGCGACACCTCCGCCGCCGTGCTCTTCGGCGCGGGCTATGCGGAAGCGCAGGATCGCCTGGCCGACATGGAGATGTCGCGGCGGCGCGCGCTCGGGCGCACGGCCGAGCTGCTGGGGCCGTCCGCCGTCGCATCGGACATCCTCTCGCGCGACCGCATGCCGAACTCCGGCGAATTGATGCGCATGTATCGCGCGATACCGCCGGAGCATCAGCGGATGATGCAGGCCTATGTCGACGGCGTGAACCGGGCGATCGCCGACATCGAGCGCGATCCGGCCCACAAGACCCCCTATGAGTTCACGCAATGGGGCGTGAAGCCGGAACGCTGGTCCCTGCTGGACTATCTGGCGATGGTCGCCGCCTTCCCCCGCGATCGCGAGGGCAACGAGCTGCAGAACCTCTCATTCCTCCAGGCGATGGTCGCACGCTACGGGGAGAAGACCGGGCGCGCGATCTTCGACGATCTGGTTCCAGCGAGCGATCCGGATTCCCCGACCGCGATTCCGGCCGGCGAGGACCTCGCCCCGGCTCGGCCCATGCCCCAGGCGACCTATCTCACGCTCGACGCCGGTGCCGCCGGCGCGCCGACACCGCCTCCGGCGACCATCACGCAGGACCATAGCCGCTGCCTCGTCATCGGGCCGAAGCGCTCCGCCAGCGGCAAGGTGCTGATGCTGGAATCGACTGCCGACGGGCCGGAAATCCACCTGCACGGCGGCGGGTTCGACAGCGCCGGCTTCACCGGGCCGGCCTGGGGCGTGCCGATCATGGGGCGCGGGCCGCATCATGGCTGGCTGGTCACGTCGGGCATGTCGGATTCGACCGATTATTTCGCGGAGAAGCTCGATCCCCGGAATGCCTACCGATATTGGTTTCAGGGCCAGTGGCGCCCGATGGCGCGGCGTCGTGAGACCATCGCGGTCAAGGGAGCCGCGCCGGTCATCCACGAAGTCGCCCAGACCGTCCACGGCAGCATCATCTCGTGGGACAAGGCGCACGGCATCGCTTATTCGGCGCGGTTCGCCGAGCGCGGGCATGAGCTCGACAATTGGGTCGGCGTGGTCGAAATGCAGCGCGCCCGCTCGCTGCAGGAATTCGAGACGAAGGGCATCGCCCGGACCTCGACCGATTTCGGCGTCTGCTATGGCGACGAACAGGGCAATATCGGCTTCTGGGAAACCGGCCTGCAACCGAAGCGCGCGCCCGGTGCCGACCCCCGCCTGCCGACGCCCGGAACCGGTGATTATGAGTGGCAGGGGTTCCTCCCGGTCGCCGAGCGCCCGCACATGCTCAATCCGAAGCAGGGCTATATCCACGCGTGGAACAGCAAGCCCACCACCTGGTCCCGCGAGGGCGACGAAGCCCGGATCGGCGCGACCTTCCGGACATGGCTGGGCAATCGGCTGGGCGCCTCGTCCCAAAGCGTGACACTCCTCGACATGGCGGATTATAATCGCGAGATCTGGAGCGCCTATGGCGCGCGCGACCGCACGCAGACCTCGCCCGATTTCTTCGCTCCCTATCTGCGTGCGGCAGCGCAATCCGCGCACGATCCCGAGATTTCGGACGCGGTGGAGCTCATGACATCGTGGAACGGCCTCTATGAGGACCGCGACGGCGACGGTTCTTACGACAATCCGGGCCTCACGCTGTTCCGCGCCTGGCTGCAGACCGCGCCCGACATGATCTTCTCGGACGATATCGGCTTATGGTGGAAGACGATCGACGAGAAACGCTATCTCAAATACCAGACGAGCTTCCTGCTGCGCGCCCTGCAAGGCCGTGCGGCGGGCCTGCCCGTGCATTTCGACTATTTCGACGGCCGCCCCCGCGACGCGGTGGTCGCCGGCACGATCCGCGCCGTCATCGAGGCGACCCGCAAGCGCTTCCCCGGAAAGCCCATGGGCGCCTGGCGAACGCCGATCTTCTGGAAATATTTCACCGACCAGCCCGACGATCCGGCGCATCCGCCCCTCCCCGACGACGACGAGCGCGGCACGGCGACGTGGGCCAGGCTCGGGCTCGGGCCGAAGATGGTCCCTCTGAACGGGGGCGAGGAATGGACCGGATTGATGGAATTGGGATCGTCGTCCCCCGTCTTGTACTCGGTCACGGAGGCCGGCGGGCAGGATCAGTTCATCGATCCGGCCGGCCACGGCACGCCGCACCTGACCGATCAGGTGATGATGCACGTCGAGGGGCGCTTCAAACCCATCGCCATGGATCCGCTGGCCGTTGCCCACGAACGCATGTCGTCCGTCACGCTGCGCTATCAGCGGTGACGGGAGCGGCCCCGGCGGCGCGATCGGACGCCGGGGCTTTGCGCACCCCGCTTACCGGTTCAGGAAATCCCAGACCGCCGAGATCACGACCGAACCCTCGCCGACCGACGACGCGACCCGCTTGACGGAGCCCGCGCGGACATCGCCGACGCAGAAGATGCCCGGATGCGAGGTCGCATAAGGCGAGCGTCCCCCCACCGCCTCGCCGGTCCGGACGAAGCCCTTGTCGTCCAGCGCGACGAGGCTCGATAGCCAGGCGGTATTCGGAGCGGCGCCGACCATGACGAACAGCGCGCAGGTCGGGATCGTCCGGTCCGGTCCGCCACGAACGTCGCGGATCGTCAACGCCTCCAGCTTCCCGTCGCCATGCAGCGCGGTGACTTCGCCGCCATATTCGATGGTGATGGCCGGATCCGCCTCGAGCCGTTGGGACAGGTAGGTCGACATCGATGCCGCCAGCGACTGCCCGCGCACCAGCAGCCGGACGTGGCTGGCGGCGCGGCTCAGATACATGGCCGCCTGGCCCGCGGAATTGCCGCCGCCGATGACGACGGTCTCGGCCTGCCGGCAATAGCGGGCCTCGTTCTCCGTGGCCGCGTAATAGACGCCGGTCCCCTCGAAGTCGGCCAGCCGATCGATCGGCAACCGGCGGTACTGAACCCCCGTCGCCACCACCACGGCGCCCGCGCGCACCCGCTGGCCATTGTCGAAGGTCGCGCAGAACCCGCCGCCCGGAAGCGTCTCGAGGGCCGTCACCCGGCGCGGCATCACGAACTGGGTGCCGAACTTCATCGCCTGCACCTCCCCGCGCCAGACCAGGTCGGCACCGGAAATGCCGGTCGGGAAGCCCATATAATTCTCGATCCGGCTGGACGTGCCGGCCTGTCCGCCGATCGCGATGTCCTCGACCACCAGAGCGCTCAGCCCCTCGGCCCCGGCATAGACCGCCGCGGCCACGCCGGCCGGGCCTCCGCCCACGATCAGGACGTCGAACCCCTGATCCTCGACCAGATCGCGGCTGAGGCCGAGCAGCCGGGCGACCTTGTCCGGCGTGGGCTCGGTCACGACCACGTTGCGGCCGAAGATGACGGCCGGACGACCGGGCGCGATCGCGCAGCTTTGCGCCAGGATCCCGGCTTCGGCGCTGTCGAGCGCCACCGAGGCATAAGGGAGGCGGTTCCGGCTGGCGAAATCGGCGACCCGCCCGATCTCGCGATCACTGTCCTCGCCGATCAGCACCAGCGAGCCGTCGCGCGCCTCGATCTGGCGGCGGCGGCGCGCCGACAGCACGGTGATCACGATGTCCGACATCTCGGGAATCTGGGACATCAATCGCAACATCCGATCGCGGGGAACCTCGATAACGCGCGTCTCGCGGACCGCGCGCATCGACATCGACCAGTTTCCGCCGCTCAGAAGCGCGATCTCGCCCATGAACTGGGTGGGGCCGAGGGTCGATGGAAGCAGTCGGTCGCCGGTGAAGGGATTCACCACCTCGATCTCGCCATCCTCGACGTAGGAGAAGCGATCGGCCGGCTCCCCAAGCTGCGCGAGAAGCGTGCCCGCCGGGTAGCTCACCACCTCGCCCGCGGCCCGCAACGCGGCGACATGGGCCGGCGCGAGCGGGACGCGCTGCATTTCGCGCAGATCGCGGCCTATCGTTTCCATTCGCTTGCTCTCCCCGCCTGAACCCGAACAGGCTTGTGCCGCAAGCCGCACCCCTTCGGCAACGTGCGACGCCGGCCGCCATCGTCGATCCGTGTCGCGCACGCAGATAGAGGGTTGAATTCTCGCCGCGGGCAAGGCTTCCTCGCGGCGCGCCGACATGCCGTGGAGACCGCCGTGACCCAGTGCCAGCACAGCGCCCTGATCGCGCCCGTCACGCCCAGCGCGAAAGGCTGCGAGGAATGCCTCGAGACCGGCGACTGGTGGGTCCATCTCCGGCTGTGCCGGATCTGCGGGCATGTCGGCTGCTGCGATGATTCGCCCAACCGTCATGCGACCGCGCACTTTCACGCGACCCGGCATCCGATCATCGAGGGCTACGATCCCCCCGAAGGCTGGGGCTGGTGCTTCATCGACGAGAAGGAAGTCGACCTTCCCGACCAGACGCCCCAGATCGGCCCGATCCCCCGCTTTTTCTGAGAGATGCCGCGATGAGCAGCCCCAAGCTTTTCGAACCGATCGCGATCGGCGACCTGTCGCTCGCCAACCGCATCGTCATCGCGCCGATGTGCCAATATTCGGCGGTGGATGGCTGCATGACCGACTGGCACGTCATCCATCTCGGCCATCTCGCCTTGTCGGGTGCGGCGCTGCTGACGATCGAGGCGACGGCGGTCCTTCCCGAGGGACGCATCTCCTACGGGGATGTCGGCCTCTATGACGACGCGACCGAAGCGGCGATGGCGCGGACGCTGGAGAGCGTGCGCCGCCACGCGTCGATGCCGATCGCGATCCAGCTCGGCCACGCCGGCCGCAAGGCCTCCACCGGTCTTCCGTGGCGGGGCGGCGGGCAGATCCCACCGTCGGCCCCGCATGGCTGGCAGACCGATGCGCCCTCGGCCCTGGGTTTCGCCGCCGCCGACAACGCGCCCACCGCGCTGGACGACGGTGGACTGGAGCGGGTGCGCGATGCCTTCGCCGATGCGGCCCGGCGCGCAGCACGCCTGGGGATCGATGCGGTGCAACTGCACGGCGCGCACGGCTATCTGCTCCACCAGTTCCTGTCCCCCCTCTCCAACCGGCGGACCGACGATTATGGCGGCAGCCTCGAGAACCGGATGCGCTTTCCACTCGAGGTGTTCGATGCCGTCCGGGCCGCCTTTCCAGCGGCGAAGCCCGTCACGATGCGGGTATCCGGCACGGACTGGGTCGCGGGCGGCTGGGATATCGCGCAGACGATCGCCTTCGCGCACGCGCTCGAAGCGCGGGGATGTTCGGCGATCCACGTTTCCAGCGGCGGCCTCGATCCGCGGCAGGAGATTCCGGCAGGCCCCGGCTATCAGGTCCCCCTGGCGCGCGCGGTGAAGGAAGCGATCGGGATACCGGTGGTCGCGGTCGGATTGATCACCGAGCCCGACCATGCCGAGGCGATTGTCGCCACCGGCGATGCGGATATGGTCGCGCTGGCCCGTGCGATGCTCTACGATCCCCGCTGGCCATGGCACGCGGCAGCGCAGCTTGGGGCGCAGGTGACGGCACCGAACCAGTATCTGCGATCGCAACCGCGTGCGTATAAGGACCTGCTCCGCGGATCGTAGAGCGCCGCCCCCGCACCGCGCCCCGGCTCGGGCATCGCGCCTTCGCGACGCCATCCGGCGAGCGGGAGAATTACCGCCGGCCGGCGCGGCCCAGGTGGAACAGGGCGCAGCCCCCTGCGTTCCTGCATCTCATAACGAGCCCGGAACAATGCCGCGCGCGCTCGATGCCGGCCGGCTCAGGGAGAATCGCATGGCGATGCCAGTGGATCCAGACCGCGTTCGGCGGCCATTTCATCCCTTCTTCGTCGGGCTGGGCGGCGCACTGCTGATGGCGGCGCTGTTCACCGATTATATGTATTCGAGCAACGCGCTCATGCAGTGGGCCAATTTCTCGGCCTGGCTGATCACCGGCGGGCTGATCCTGGCGCTGGTTTCCGCGATCGTGCTGATCATCGATGTCGCGCTGGATCGCGCCGGGCCGATCCGCTGGCTCGATTTCGCCCTGCTGGCCGTCGCTGCCGTGCTGTCGATCGTGAACGTCTTCATTCACACCCGCGACGCCTGGACCTCGGTCGTCCCCAGCGGGATCACCCTCTCGGCCATCGTGGCGATCCTGCTGGCCATCGCGGGCCTGCGCGGCTGGTGCGTCACCGCCATCCGCGTCGTCCGCCGGGGAGACGTCGCATGAACGCCCAGCCGATCCGCGCCGCCTGCGGGCTCACGATCCTCGCGCTGGTCGCCGCCTGCAGCGGCAAGGGCGGCGATCCCTCGAAGCAATATGGGCCTGATCCCTATCTGCCCGAGGCCAGCCAGTATCTCCTGCCCCCGATGAGCGTTCCCAAGGCGGTCGGCTGGAAGGCGGGCGAAACACCCAGCGTCCCGGCCGGGATGCATATCCAGGCGATGGCGACCGGCCTGATGCACCCGCGCATCGTCTATCCGCTCCCGAACGGCGACATGCTCGTCGTCGAGAGCAACAGCCCCGGCACCAAGCCCTTCCGGCCCAAGGACTATATCCAGGGCAAGGTGAAGGCGCGGGCCGGCGCGGCCGACAAGGGCGGCAACCGCATCACCTTGCTGCGGGATGCCAATGGCGACGGCACGCCGGAGCTTCGCACCGTCCTCGTCGATCATCTGCATTCGCCCTATGGCGTGGTGTGGGTGGCGGGCACGCTCTACGTCGCCAACACCGACGCCATCATCGCCTTTCCCTTCACGCCGGGACAGACCAGGATCACGGTGCCCGGCACGAAGCTCACGGACCTGCCGGCCGGCCCGATCGATCACCATTGGACCAAGTCGATGGTCGCGAGCCCCGACGGATCGAAGCTCTACGTGGGTGTTGGCTCCAACAGCAACATCACCGAGAACGGGATGGACGTCGAGGAGGGCCGCGCGGCGATCTACGAGGTCGACCGGCTGACCGGCGCGAAGCGGATCTACGCGACCGGCACGCGCAACCCCACCAACCTCGCCATCCAGCCTGGAACCGGCCAGCTCTTTGCCGTGGTCAACGAGCGCGACGAGATCGGCCCCGATCTGGTTCCGGACTATCTCTCGTCCATCAAGGATGGCGGCTTCTACGGGTGGCCCTACAGCTATTGGGGCCAGCATGTCGACGAGCGCGTCCACCCGCAGAAGCCGGAGATGGTCGCGAAGGCGATCAAGCCGGATTACGGGCTCAGCTCGCACGTCGCGGCCCTCGGCGTCACCTTCAGCCAAGGCGAGACCCTGTCCCCGCGCTTCGCCGACGGCGCGTTCGTGGGCGAGCATGGCAGCTGGGATCGCGATCCGCTGAACGGCTATCAGGTGATCTTCGTGCCGTTCGCGAACGGAAAGCCGAACGGCGCGCCGATTCCGGTGGTCACCGATTTCCTGGCAGCGGACAAGAAGACGGTGCGCGGCCGCCCCGTCGGTGTCGCGCTCGACCGGACCGGCGCCCTGATCGTCGCCGACGATGTCGGCAACGCCGTCTGGAGGATCAGCGGCACCGCCGGCCGCTAGCGTGCGTTCCGGCTGGCCATTCCGCGGAAGCGCGCGCTTCTGGCGTCGGGCATCGCGGAGATACGATCGGGAGTAACCGGGCGCGGGATTGGGGCGTAAGGGAAGACATCCTTCCTTCGGCGAGCCCAATCCGTGCTTCTCTATCTCCTGGCCTATCTCGGCGGCGCCCTCACCATCGTCAGCCCCTGTATCCTGCCGGTGCTGCCGTTCGTCTTCGCGCGCGCGGATCGCCCTTTCCTGACCAACGGCCTGCCGATGCTCGTCGGCATGGCGCTGATGTTCATGATCGTGGCAACGCTGGCCGCGGTGGGCGGCGGCTGGGCGGTGGACGCGAACCAATATGGCCGCGGCGTCGCGCTGGCGCTGCTCGCCCTGTTCGGGCTGATCCTGCTGTTCCCGCATTTCGGCGACCGGCTGATGCGACCGCTGGTGGCGTTCGGCGCGCGCCTGTCGAACAGGGCGGACGCGCAGGGATCGGGTTTTGCTCCTGCCCTGCTGCTCGGCGTCGCCACCGGCCTGTTATGGGCGCCCTGCGCGGGGCCGATCCTGGGCCTGGTGCTGACCGGCGCGGCGCTTCAGGGCGCGAGCGTCGGGACGAGCCTCCTGCTGCTCGCCTACGCGCTCGGCGCCGCGACCTCGCTCGGCATGGCGCTGCTGATCGGCGGACGGCTGTTCACGGCGATGAAGCGCTCGCTCGGCATCGGCGAATGGGTTCGCCGCGCGGTCGGCGCGCTGGTGCTGGCCGCGGTGGCGGTGATCGCCTTTGGCGCCGATACCGGCTTCCTGTCGCGGGCGTCGCTCGCCGGGACGACCAGCCTCGAGCAGGGGCTGCTCGATCGCTTCCAGATGACGGGCAAGCCGACGCCCGACACAGAGGGCCTGTCCGACGAAGGGCCGATGCCTGCTCTCGGTGGTGCCATGACCTGGATCAACGCGCCGCCCCTCGACGCGAAAGCGCTCCAGGGCAAGGTCGTGCTGGTCGATTTCTGGACCTACAGCTGCATCAACTGCCTGCGCTCGCTTCCCTACGTGAAGGCCTGGGCCGACAAATACCGGGCCGACGGCCTCGTCGTGATCGGCGTGCATGCGCCCGAATTCGCCTTCGAGAAGGATGTTGCCAACGTCCGCAAGGCTGTCCGCGATCTCGGCATCGACTATCCCGTCGCCGTCGACAACCGCTACGCGATCTGGCGCGCGTTCGATAACCATTATTGGCCGGCGCACTATTTCATCGACGCGAAGGGCCGCATCCGTCACCACCATTTCGGCGAGGGTGACTATCCTGGATCCGAACGGATCATCCAGCAGCTCCTGGCCGAAGCCCATCCCGGCATGACGTTCGGACGCACGGTGGTGGACGGCGGCAGAGGCGTCGAGGCGGCCGCCAGTGGAGAGGCGCGGTCGCCCGAGACCTATATCGGATATGCGCGATCCGAGCGTTCCGTTTCCCGCCCTGCCCCGTTGCACGACGGACAAGCCGTCTACGATGCCCATCCGACCAAGCTGAACGAATGGGGTTTGGCGGGCAGCTGGACGGTCGGCGCCGAGCGCGCGACCTCCGGCTCAGCGGGCGGGCGCATCGTCTATCGGTTCCACGCGCGGGACCTGCATCTCGTGCTGGGGCCCGGCGCCGATGGCCGACCGGTCCGTTTTCGCGTGACAATCGACGGCAAAGCGCCCGGCCCCGATCACGGCGCCGACGTCGATACGGCCGGTAACGGGATTGTCGACAGCCAGCGCCTGTATCAGCTCGTCCGCCTCGGCGGCCCGGTCGTGGATCACGACTTCGCGATAGAGTTCAAGGATCCCGGGGCCGAGGCCTACAGCTTCACCTTCGGATAATCCGGATCGTGTCCCTGCGCGGGCGCCCTCCGACGAGCTGCTTCGCGCGAGCCGACCGCTTGCGGCGAGGCCGGACGGCACACCATCCGGCCTCGTCCGCCTCGCTCAGATCTGGACCTGGCCGCCATCGACGAACAGTTCGACGCCGTTGACGAAGCTCGCGTCATCGGAGGCGAGGAACAGCACCGACTGGGCGATCTCCTCGGGCTGGCCGACGCGGCCCAGCGGGATCAGGCTCGCCAGATAGTCCTTGGTGCCCTGCGCCTGCGCGCCGCCGCCGAACAGCTCGTCCAGGCCAGCCGTGTCCGTGACGCCGGGGCTGACCGTGTTCACGCGGATGTGGCGATCCTTGAGATCGAGGATCCATGACCGGGCGAAGTTGCGCACCGCCGCCTTGGTCGCCGAATAGACGCTGAAAGCCGGCGTGCCGGAAACGCTGGTGGTCGATCCGGTCAAGATCACCGAGGCACCGTCCTTCAGCAGCGGCAGCGCCTTCTGCACGGTGAACAGCACACCCTTCACATTGGTATCGAAGATGCGCTGATAATGCTCCTCGCTGATCGCGCCGAGCGGCAGCATGTCGCCGCCGCCGGCATTGGCGAACACGACGTCGATCTGGGAATGCTGCTGCTGGACGGCGTCGTACAGCCGATCGATGTCCGCCAGATGGGCCATGTCGCCGCGCACGCCGGTCACCTTGCCGCCGATCTGCCTGAGCGCGGCGTCGAGCGTTTCCTGCCGCCGCCCGGTGACGAACACCGAGGCTCCCTCGGCCGCGAACGCCTTCGCCGTGGCCAGGCCGATGCCGCTGGTGCCGCCGGTCACCACCACCACCTTGTTGTCAAACCTGTTCGTCATCGTCTGTCTCCTTCGGATATCCGGCGAAGCGCCGGTGCCCCTCGTAGATGCAGCCAGAACGATGATGTCTGTAGACAGCAGTTATGGCACTTAGCGTTCCATTGGAGGAACGCCGATGAGGATCGACCTGAACGATTATGCCTATTTCGCCGAGGTGGTGGCCCATGGCGGCTTCGCCGCGGCGGGGCGGGCGCTGCGCGAGCCCAAATCCAAGCTCAGCCGCCGCATCGCCGGGCTGGAGGAGCGGTTGGGGCTGCGCCTGATCGAGCGATCGAGCCGTCGCTTTCGCGTCACCGACACGGGCCAGGCCTTCTACGAACGCTGCCGGGCGATGCTGGCCGAGGCGGAGCAGGCCGAGGCGCTGGTGCTGCAGGCGCAGGCCGAACCCCATGGCCGCATCCGTTTCAGTTGCCCGACGGGCATGCTCGATCCCCTCTCCCGCCTGATCGCCCAATTCCTCGTCCGCTACCCGAAGGTGCGCCTGCAACTCGTGGCGACGGATCGCGCCGTCGACCTGATCGAAGAGCGGATCGATCTCGCGCTCCGGGTCCGTGCGAGCCTCACCAGCGACGCCGCGCTGACGATGCGGTCGCTCGGCATCTCGACCCGCATTCTCGTCGCCTGCCCGCAGATCGCGGGCCAGGTGGCGGACATCGCGCAACTGGGGTCCTTCCCGGCGCTTGCGACCAACGACGCCGCGGACGATCTCGAATGGCATCTGGAAGCCGAGGACGGCCGCAAACAGGTCGTTCGCGTCGTGCCGCGCATGGGATGCGAGGATATGGCCACCGTGCGCGATGCCGCGATCGATGGCCTTGGCATCGCGATCCTGCCGGATCACGTATGCGCCGACGCATTGGAGGCCGGGCGGCTGGTCCGCGTCCTACCGGCATGGCGCGGCGTGCAAGGGATCGTGCACCTGGTCTTCACCACCCGACGCGGCCTGCCGCCCGCCGTTCGCGCACTGATCGATCATCTGGCCGCAGGCTTCCCCCGCGATGTCCTCGGCGAAAGCACGCCCAGATAGAATAAGCAGGGCGTCGGAGCGGAGACGTGCCGCCTAGCCGTACATCCTTCGCGACGCCGTCCGCCAGCCACGCAAAATCTAGTTGCATGATATTATCTCATAATGCAATTCTATCCGGACTGCCCGCGCGTCGGAGCGAAGCGCCCCTGGTTCGATACTTCTAATCCGACGTCCGATGTTCGGCCGAAGGTGCCGAGGGCCTGAGGATACGGACGGATGAAGATGGACCGCGTGAAGTCGGTGGACATGATTCTCGCGACCGCCGAGAAGCGCGGCCTGCATCGATCGCTTGGGGCGTTCCAGTTGACGATGCTCGGTATCGGCGCCGTGATCGGCACGGGCATCTTCGTGCTGACCGCCGAGGGCGCGCAGAAAGCCGGCCCGGCCATGCTCCTCAGCTTCGTCCTCGCAGGCTTTGTCTGCATGGTCGCGGCAATCTGCTATTCGGAACTGGCATCGATGGTGCCCGTCTCCGGCTCGGCCTACACCTACACTTATGCCGTCATGGGCGAGATCCTGGCGTGGATGGTCGGTTGGGCCCTGATCCTGGAATATGCGATCGGCGCGTCCGCCGTCGCCTCCAGCTGGTCGGGCTACATGGTGGGGCTGATCGACAATGTCTTCCATGTCGACATCCCCCCTCATTGGGTGAACGGCCCCTTTGCGGGCGGCTATGTCGACCTGCCGGCCGTCGCGATCGCCCTGCTGATGACGTGGCTGCTGGTGATCGGCACCACGGAAAGCGCGCGGACCAACGCCATCCTGGTCTGCATCAAGATCGCTGCCCTCACCCTGTTCGTCGCGCTCGCTTTGCCGGTGATGAACATGGCGAACTTCTCGCCCTTCATGCCGACTGGCGTCACCGGGGTGGCCGGCGCCGCCGCCTCGATCTTCTTCGCGTATGTCGGGTTCGACGCCGTCTCGACGGCGGCGGAGGAAACGGTCAATCCCCAGCGCAACGTCCCGCGCGCCCTCATTGCGTCGCTGGCGGTCTGCACGATTTTCTACCTGCTCGTGGCGGCCGGCGCGATCGGCTCCCCTCTGGGCGCCGAGCCCGTCCGGGACGCGAGCGGCATGTTACTGCATCCGGGCACGCTCGAACTCGCCGATCGCTGCCAGGCGCTCGTCAAAAGCGGGGCCGCCGAACCCCTGGCCTGTTCGCACGAGGCCCTTGCGCACGTCCTGCGCTCGATCGGCTGGAAGAAGCTCGGCAACCTGATCGGACTGGCCGCCGCGATCGCCCTCCCTTCGGTGGTGCTGATGAACATGTACGGGCAGACCCGGATCTTCTTCACCATGGCGCGCGACGGCCTGCTGCCGGCCGGCTTCGCCAAGGTTCACCCGAGATATCACACGCCGCATATCGTGACGACGGTCACGGGCGTCGGCGCCGCGATCGCCGCCGCATTCCTCCCTGTCGGCAGGCTCGCGGACTATTCCAATTCGGGCACGCTGTTCGCATTCGCGATGGTCGCGATTTCGGTCCTCCTCCTGCGCCTGACCGATCCCGATCGCCCTCGACCGTTCCGGGCGCCCGCCATCTGGGTCGTCGCGCCGCTCGCCGTCGTCGGATGCGTCTATCTCTATGCGTCGCTCGACTGGGTTTCGATCCTGGTGCTTCCGGTGTGGGGCGCCATCGGGCTCGCGATATATTTCGGCTACAGCCGCGCCCGCAGCCATGTCGGCCGAGGCATCGCCTGAACTGACGGTGCGCATCCCGCCGGATGCCAACCAACCTGCGCACTGCTCACGGCGCGGCGAGTCTTGCTTTATTGCATTTTGTTATATCGAATACCCAGCCCAAGGAACATGACATGACCGACATTCAAAGATGGCGACCCACAATCCGGATGCACCAGACCGTGGCGTTCCATGGTCTTGTCTTCACAGCCGGACAGGTGGCCGATGCGACGGCGGGCCGGACCGTGGCCGAGCAAACCGTCGAGATACTCGCGCGCATCGACGAATTGTTGAAGGAAGCGGGCACCGGCAAGCAACGCCTCCTGTCGGCGACCGTCTATCTCGCCGACATCGCCACGTTCGACGCCATGAACGCCATATGGGATCAATGGGTGGCACCGGACGGCAAGCCGGTCCGCACGACGATCGAGGCGCGCCTGACCAGCCCGGATTTCTCCGTCGAAATCAGCGTGATCGCCGCGGTCTAGGATCATCGTGCCCGATCCGGCCATTCCTCGCCAGGGCCGGGCACGACGCCTCGCGGGACCCGATCCTTGCCGGTGATCGGGTCCCGCTCGCGCGCCGTCAGAGGCTGGGGCGCAGATCGCGGACGGGGCTCACCGCCTCGAGCCGCGCGGCGACATCGAACATCGTCGATTCCGCGAACCAGCGGGCGGCGATCTGGACGCCGATGGGAAGACCGTCGCGGCTCGTTCCGAAGCGCAACGTCATCGCCGGCATGCCCGTCAAAGTGAAAGGCGAGGTCGCGTTCATCACCTGGAAGGGCGACACCGTCTCGCCATCGACCAGCACATCGTCGAGACCATGTTTCGTCGCGGGGAACGGGGTCACGGGGCAGAGCAGCGCATCGTAACGCCCGAAATAGTCGGCGAAGCTGTCGCGGAGACGTTCCACGGCCTGCTCGGCGGCGACGAAATCCCCGATCGACGTGTCGGGCGTACCGAAGATCGCCTGGACGTGGCGGAAGACCTTGTCCTCATGGCCGGCGGTGATCCTCTCGAATTCGGATCGCGTCTCCATCTGCTGCAGCTTCCAGAAGAGGCCGACACCGTCGGTTTCCTTCAGGAAGGGCAAACGCACCTCCTCGATCTGGCAGCCGGCGCCCGCCAGTGCCCGCGCCGCCGCCGTCACGGTCGCGACGACCTCGGGATCGGTCGGGCCGAAGAAATCGGAGGTCATCCAGCCCACGCGCAGCGGGCGGCTCGGCGCCGCGACCGTGCCGGCATCGAGGCCGGGCAGAAGGGTCGAGAAGCCGTCCGCGCCATCGGGACCGGCAAGCAGGGAATAAGCAAGCGCGATATCGCGAACGCTGCGCGCCATCGGGCCGATGTGCCAGAAACGGCGCGGCACCCGTGGCCAATGCCCCGTCGCCGGTATGCGTCCGTGCGTCGCCTTGAGGCCGACGATGCCGGTGTGCGCGGCCGGGCCGCGCGTCGAGATGGCGACGTCGCTGCCGAGGCCGAGCGGCGACATCCCGGCGGCGATCGCGGCGGATTCGCCACCGCTCGATCCGCCCGGCGTATAATCGAGGTTCCAGGGATTGTTCGTCCGGCCCGACAGGAGATTGTCGGTTTCGACCGAATAGGCGAATTCCGGCGCATTGGTCTTGGCGAGAAGGATGCCACCGGCCGCTTTCAACCGCGCGACGGCGGTGGCGTCGGCATCGGGCACGCGCCCCTTGAATATCGGCGAGGCGCGCTGGGTGAGGACGCCCGCCGTGTCGATGCTGTCCTTGACCGTGAACGGAACGCCATGGAGCGGGCCGACATCCTTGCCCGCCATGATCTCGGCCTCCGCTGTCCGGGCGGCGTCCAGCGCGCCATCCGCCAGCGTCACGATCGCGTTCACCTGGGGATCGACCGCGGCGATGCGATCGAGGTGCGCCTGCACGACTTCGACCGGCGAAAGCGCGCGCCGGGCGATCAGCGCCGCGATCCCGCTCGCATCCATGTGAATGATCTCGTCCATCGGAATATCTCCTACCTACCACTTGGTAGACTAGCGATAAGACTTCCAATTCCGGCGGTCAATCCCTACCGATCACATGGTAGGCAATTCGGATAATGACGATGACGGAGAATGCGAAGGAAACGATCCTGGCCGCGGCGCGGCGGATGGCGCAGGCGCATGGCTATGGTGGGCTGAACTTCCGGGATATCGGCGCGGCCGCCGGCATCAAGCATGCCAGCGTCTATCACCATTTTCCCAGCAAGGCCGATCTCGGGGCGGCGGTGGCGAAGCGCTACTGGGAGGACACCGCCGAGAGACTGGACGCGTTGTCGGCGACGGCGGGCGATCCGGCCGAGGCGCTTCGGGCCTATCCGGGCCTGTTCCGCGAATCGCTGGAGGCCGAAAATCGGATGTGCCTCTGCAGCTTCATGGCGGCCGAATATGACGACCTGCCCGATCCGGTGAAGACGGAGGTGCAGGCCTTCGCCGACGTCAATGTGGCATGGCTGACGAAGATGCTGGCGGCGGCGTCCGGCTCCACGTCCGGGAGCGAGGCGCGGGCCCGGGCGATCTACGCGGCGATCGTGGGTGCGCAGCTCGTGGCGCGGAGTCGCGCGGATCTCGGAGTCTACGACGCGCTCGTCGAGAGCTATCGGGCATCCGGCCTGATACCCTCTTGAACGGAGAGGACGCCGCTTCGAAGGGGCGGATCGGCCCCGCAATCTTGCACGCTGGACGCCTGACAGAGACGGGGCGCGCCTCGAAAGGCGCGCCCCGTCTTCAATCAGCGATGGTGATGCCAGTGGCGATCATGGTGCCATTGGCGCGGATGATGGTGATGATACGGAGGCCGCGCCAGAGCAGGCAGCGCGACGGAAACGACGGCCAGGGCGGCCGCCACCTTGAACAGCTTCATAGTGAACCCTCCAAATTCGGACCCTGCATCAGGGTGACTCCTGGGAAGGCCAGCGGTTCCAGTGGACGGCCCTGCCCTCCTACGGCTGCGATGAAGGACGATCCCGGCTAGGCGGCATCTTCCTTCAGGTGATCGAGCAGATTGTCGCGAACCTTCGTGACCGTCTTCTGGACCTGCCGGAACTCCTCCGGCGCGAGGCCCGTCGCCTTCACCAGCGTCCGCTGCGCGCCCTTCTCGCGAAGCGCGCGCCCCGCGTCGGTCAGGCTCACGATCACCTGCCGCTCGTCCTCCGGATCGCGCCGGCGGACAAGGAATCCGAGCGATTCGAGCTTCTTGAGGATCGGCGTCAGGGTGTTCGACTCGAGGAACAGCTTCTCGCCCAGGCCGCTCACCGTCTGCCCATCCTCCTCCCACAGGGCCACGATCGCGATCCACTGCGTATAGGTGACGCCGAGTTCGTCGAGGATCGGCTTGTAGGCCCGGCCGTAAGCGAGGTTCGCCGAGTAGACGGCGAAGCACAGGAAATCGCCGAGCTTCGGCAAAGCGGGCTTTTCGGGGGACGCGGGCATCTCGCTCTCTCTTTCTCTCCACACGGGTCGCCCTCATATAGATCGCGTCCGATTGAATCGGAAGCGTTGACATACACGTCGACTCACCATAATAAACTCGTATCCGATTGAATCGGATACGATCTTAAAGGAACATATGATGAGCCAGATCGACAAGGTCCTCTATACCGGCCGCACCCATGTCACCGGCGGGCGCGACGGCGCCGCGCGCAGCGCCGACGGACGCCTCGACATCCGCCTCTCGCCGCCCGGCGGAGCCGGTGAGGGCACCAATCCGGAACAGCTTTTCGCGGCCGGCTGGTCGGCCTGCTTCATCGGCGCGATGACGATCGCCGCGAAGGCGCGCAACATCGCGCTGCCCAGCGACACGGCCGTGGATGCCGAGGTCGATCTCGGCACCGGCGAGGACGGCTATTTCCTCCAGGCGCGGCTGACCGTGCGCCTGTCCGGCATCGATCCGGACACGGCACGGGGGATCGTCGACGCCGCGCATCAGACCTGCCCTTATTCCAAGGCCACGCGCGGCAACATCGCCGTGGACATCCGCCTCGCCTGAACAGGGGCCGCGCCCGGCCCCGCGCCGGGCGCCCTCACCGGAGCACCCGCATGACCAGCCCCCTCTCCCCGGCCTTCCGCTTCCACGCCGTGTCCCTCGCGGTCGCCGCCGTCGCCGGCATCTCGACCTTCGGCACCCTCGCGGTGATGCTGCCCGCCTCGGCCATGTTCCTCGGCTGGGTGGCCTTCAACATGGCTCCGTCGATGCGCGGGGGGCTCGCCAATCTCGGCTGCTTCCTGCTCGGCCTCGCCTTCGGGATCGGCACCGCGATCGTCATCGCCCTGCTCACCCCCTCCTTGGGCAGCATCGCAACACCGGCCGCCGTTTCCGGCGTCGTCATCCTGGTGCTGAGCCTCAGGACCCTCGCGCCGCTCAACAATCCGCTGGCCTATTTCCTGGGCCTCACCAGTTTCTTCTATTCGGGCTTCATGCCGACCGGGACGACCTACGCGATCCTCGCCAGCGCCGGCATCATCGGCGCCGCCTCCTGCGCGATCGCGGCCCTGCTCCAGGCGCTGGTCGATCCCCCGGCCGCCGCTGAAACCGCCCGCTGAACGAGGAGCGCCGCGATGACCCGCATCGACGCCTATCTGATCGCCGTCGGCCTCGCCCTGGCCCTGATCGGCACGACGGCCCATGCCCAGCGCGCGGCCGCCGTGCTGGGGCCGGCCGGCGTCGTTCCGCTCGACACAGCCCAGCCCCCGGCGACGCTGATCGTCGATCCGCCTCTTCCCGCCCCGCTCGCCGAGGGCAAGGTGTTCATCCAGTACCGCGCCGAGAATCTGCGGATCGAGCCGGTATTCGGGCCAGCCGCCTTGGCCGTGACGCCCCGCATCGGCCACATCCATGTCGTGGTGGACGGCGCGCCCTGGCATTGGGCCGACGCCAGCGGGGAACCGCTGATCCTCGTCGGCCTGCCCGCCGGCCGCCACATGGTCGAGATCATCCTCGCCAACGCCAACCACCAGCCGCTGGACCGCAAGACGCTGTCCTTCATCGTGCCGCCCGCGCAATAAGCGCCTTTCAGGAGTGTTCGCCATGACCAGCCTCCCGTCGGAATCCGTCACACTGAACCGCCGCAGCCTGCTCGGCATGGCCGCCATGGCCGTCGCCGCGAGCCAGTCCGGTCTGCTCGCCACCGCCGCGCGCGCCGCCGCCGCATCGCCGGACGCCGACGGTTTCGGGCCGATCCGCCAGATCGACGCCGGCCCGCTTGCGATCGGCTATGTCGACATGGGGCCGGCGAACGGCGCCCCTGTGATCCTGCTCCACGGCTGGCCCTACGACATCCACGCCTTCGCCGAGGTGGCGCCGCTGCTGGCCCAGGCCGGGCATCGCGTGATCGTTCCCTATCTGCGTGGCTATGGCGGCACCATATTCCGCTCCGCCGACACGATGCGCAACGGCCAGCAGGCGGCGCTCGCCTTCGACGTGATCGCGCTGATGGACGCGCTCCGCATCCGCCGGGCGACGCTGGGCGGGTTCGACTGGGGCGCGCGCACCGCCGACATCGTCGCCGCGTTGTGGCCGGATCGGTGCGCCGGCCTCGTTTCGGTCAGCGGCTATCTGATCGGCAGCCAGGCGGCCAATGCCGCGCCGCTGCCGCCCAAGGCCGAGCTCGCCTGGTGGTATCAATTCTACTTCGCGACCGAACGCGGCCGGATCGGCTACGAGCGCAACCGGCACGATTTCAACAAGCTGATCTGGCAGACCGCCTCCCCGCAATGGCATTTCGACGATGCGACCTACGAGCGGTCGGCGAAGAGCTTCGCCAATCCCGATCATGTCGCGATCGTGATCCACAATTATCGCTGGCGGCTGGGGCTGGCCGAGGGCGAAGCGCGCTACGACGCGACAGAGGCGAAGCTTGCGGCGGCGCCGGCCATCGCCGTGCCGACCATCACCATGGAAGGCGATGCCAACGGCGCCCCCCATCCCGATCCCACGGCCTATCGCGCGCGCTTCACCGGCCGCTACGAACACCGCCTGATCAGTGGCGGCATCGGGCACAATCTGCCGCAGGAAGCGCCGGCCGCCTTCGCCGACGCCGTGCTGGCGGTCGGCCGCGCGGCCTGACCCACCCGGTCGCGCATACCGGGCGTCCTCCGAACGGATGGGGACGCCCGGCGGAGAGGCCCCCTTACCGATCGGGCGGCAGCGCCCCGGGATCGATCCGTCGCGATATGCCGATGGCGTCGAGAAAGGTCTCGTCGTGGCTGACGACCAGAAGGGCGCCGTCATAGGCCGACAATGCGGCTTCGATCGCGGCGATGGCATCGAGATCGAGATGGTTGGTCGGCTCGTCGAGAATGAGAAGCTGCGGCGGCGCGGAGCTGCCCAATGTGCAAGCCAAGCCGGCCCGCAGCATTTCCCCGCCGCTGAGCGTGCCGACCCGTCGCAGGGCGGCATCGGCCCTGAACCGGAATTGCGCCAGCGCCGAACGGCATGCGAAGCTGTCGACACCCGGATTGAGGCGGCGGTAATTGTCGGCGATCGACAGCGCGGGATCGAGGATCGCCGCCGTCTGGTCCAGCATCGCAAGGCGCGCGACGCGATTCACCGTGCCGGACCATGGTTCGATCCTGCCGGCGATCACGGCGAGCAATGTCGTCTTGCCCGATCCGTTCGGCCCGACGATCGCCACGCGCTCCGGCCCGGTCAGGGTAAACGAAAGATCGTGGAGCACCGGTGACGCGGGGTCGTAGCCGGCGGTCACGCCGTCCAGCCTGAGCACGATCCTGCCGCTCGGCAAGCCCGTCGGCGCGAGCGCGACCGTCATCGGCTCGAGTCGCTCGATCTTCTCCAGAGCCGAGGCCGCCGCAGCGGATGCTTCGAGCCTCTGGCGCTCCGCCAGTCGGGCATTGTCGCCACCGCTATTCTGCGCCTGCTCCTTCCGGGCACCCACCAGGATGCGCGGCATGTCGCCCCGCGCCCCCTTCCGGGTGCCGGATGCATCGCGCCGCGCCTTGCGCTCGACAGCGACCTGCGCCTTCCGGTCGACCTCGTCGCGTTGCCGCTCCGCGACTTTGAGATCGTGGTGCGCGGCGGCCAGTTCGCCCGCCTTGCGCGCGCGATAATGGCTCCAATTGCCGCCGTAGCGCCTGGCACCGAGCGACGTCATCTCGACGATCGCGTCCATCGTCTCGAGCAGTTCGCGATCGTGGCTGACGATGATCGCGCCCGCCCGCCAGGACGCAAGCAGGTCGCACAGCGCCTCCCGGCCCTCGCGATCGAGATTGTTGGATGGCTCGTCGAGCAGCAGGAAGTCGGGGTCCGCGAGCACGGCTCCGGCCATCGCCGCGCGCGTCCGCTGGCCGCCGGACAGGGACGCCAATCGCGTCTCCGCGACCGCCTCCAAGCCGACCTGCGCCAATGCCGATGCCAGGCGGGCCTCGAGCTTCCAGTCCGCCTCGTCCAGTTCCGCCATCGTCGCCACGCCGGCTTCCGCCCGGCGCAGGATGTCGAGATCGCGCGCGATGCCGAACAGATCGGCGATGCTATCGCCGGGATTCACCTGCACGATCTGGCGCAGGACGGCGACCGTCCCGCGGATCGCGATCTTGCCGGCGGTCGGCGCGCGTTCGCCGGCCAGCAGCTTGAGCAGGCTGGTCTTGCCGACGCCGTTGCGGCCGACGAGGCCGACGCGCTCTTCGCCGAAGGTGAGATCGAGATGGGAGAAGACTGGATGGCCATCCGGCGTCGACCATCCAAGGTCGAACGCCGTTATCGAAGCGGACATGAACATGACTTTCCTGAAGGCAAGACGGATCGCATTGCTCTCAGGTCGAAATCACATCGCAGGCAGTCCTTTGGCGCAGCCGGAGGCGCATCTTACCGTCGCCGCCGCGCGCCAGCAAGCCGGACATCGTGGAGGCGCCGCGGCTCGAACGGATCGCCGTCGACGCGCACCGGCAATGCGAGTGGACGCGCGCCCCGCCAATTACTATATCGCTTGGTATGAAAATTTCCGACCTTGCGACGGCCGCCCGTGGCCGACCCCGGGAGTTCGACCCCGGCGAGGCCCTGGCGGCCGCGCTGCGCGTCTTCTGGACACGGGGCTATGAGGGCGCGTCCATGACGGAGCTGACCGAGGCGATGGGCATCACCAAGCCGAGCCTCTACGCCTGCTTCGGCAACAAGGAGGCGCTGTTCCGCAAGGCGCTGGACCTCTACGAGGCGGAAAAGCTCGGTTATATGGGCATCGCGCTCGACGCGCCGACGGCCAAGGGCGTCGCCGAGCATCTGCTGCACGGCGCGCTCGCGACCCAGGCGGACAGCAGCGAGCCGAGCGGCTGCCTCGGCGTCATCAGTTCCATGCCGTGCGGCGTCGAAGCCGATTCTATCCGCGCCGAGGTCATCGCGCGCCGGGCCTCGGCGGACGCGGCCCTCGTCACCCGCTTCCGGCGCGCCAAGGCCGAAGGCAACCTGCCCGAAACGATCGAGCCCGAAGCCCTCGCCCATTATCTGGGCGCGGTCATCCAGGGGCTTTGCGTGCAGGCCGGCAACGGCTTGCCCCATGAGGATCTGCGCCGGATAGTCGAGACGACATTGGCAATCTGGCCGGGCGACTAGAAAAACTTTAACGAGCGGTACATAAAGCGGTTGACGCTGTCTGCTGCACCGCATTATATACCGCACAGTACGTTACGGTATCCGCTTCTTCCGATGGTTCGAACCGAAAGACCCATCGCCAGCGGGCGGCCATCAATTCGACGATCTTCGGTCTTGCGGCGGCTCCTATCCGCCACGCGGCCCCGGCGCCCGCGCTTCGGCGCGGCTCCGCCCATCATCTAGGCAGGATCGACGGCGGGCAGGCTGCTTCGCCGATCGATGTCCTGCGGCTTCAACCGCCGATCCGGGCGCGACTTCGCCGTCGTCCGCCCTCGGGGCCGGCTGTGTCTTAAAAAGGGGTCCTCCAGTGGCTTATCTTGACGTCCGCGAGGAATATGCTGGCGCAGCGGGGATGGTTTCGCCGCGCATCGGGGCGCTGTTCGCGCGCCAAGAGTGGGACATCATCGCGCTCGCGGCGCGGGATGGCCTGTCTTCGCTCCATGCGCCCAGCCGCACGACACGCGCGCTCGGCTGGCTGTTCGGCAGCCGGCCCGACCGCCGCCTCGCCAATCCCCGGCTGGAGGCGCTTCGCCGCCTCGCGGTGCTCGCCTGGCGGCACGGCTACGAGACGCCGGCCGGCGCCATGAAGGCTTTCCTGGACGAGGGTTTCAGCGCCGATCAGCTCGCGCTGCTGCTGTCCAGCATCACGACAAGCTCGACCGATCGGAGGATCCGCGCATGAACATCGCCACCCCCGTCGAAGTTCTGGAGCGCGACGCCGATACCGTCACCCCGCCCCGTTCGCGGTTGCGCCTGGGCGGTCTGGTGCTCGTCCCGCTGGCGCTGGTCGGTGTCGCGGGTTTCAAGCTGGTCCATCACGGCAGCCCGGCCCAGGCAGCGCCCGCGCCCGCCGAGGTGACGGTCGCGGCGCCCCTCTCGCGCAATGTCGCCGAATGGGACGATTATGTCGGCCGGTTCGCGCCGAGCCAGACGGTCGAGGTGCGCCCGCGCGTCTCGGGCCAGGTGACCGCTTTGGCCTTCAAGGATGGCCAGGTCGTCCACAAGGGGCAATTGCTCTTCACCATCGACCAGCGCCCGTTCCTCGCCGCGCAGGCGGAGGCCCGCGCCGATGTCGCGAGCGCCGAGAGCGCCTTGACGCTGGCCCGCTCGGATTTCGCCCGCGCCAACCGGCTGACCGGCGACGATGCCGTCTCCGCGGGCGAGATCGATGCCCTGCGATCGAAGCTGCACTCGGCCGAGGCGGCGCTCGCGGCCGCCCAGGCGCGGCTCCGCCAGCGCGCGCTCGAGGTCGAATGGACCGAGGTGCGGGCACCGATCACCGGCCGCATTTCCGATCGCCGGGTCGATATCGGCAATCTGGTCGCCGGCGGCGAGGCCAATACGGGCACCTTGCTCACCACGATCAACGCGCTCGATCCGATCTATTTCTCCTTCGACGCATCGGAGGCCCTGTTCCTGAAAGCCCAGCGGGCGAAAGCCGACGGCGCCCCGGCAACCGAGGTCCAGGTCCGCCTGCAGGACGAATCCGCCTACAAGTGGACCGGCCGGCTCGACTTCACCGACAACGGCCTCGATCCGCGCTCCGGCACGATCCGGGGTCGCGCGACGATCGCCAATCCCGGCTCCTTCCTGACGCCCGGCATGTTCGGCAACATGCGGCTGGCGACCGGCGGCGCGGTCCGTGCGCTGCTGGTGCCCGACGCCTCCGTCCAGCTCGATCAAGCGCGCAAGACGCTGCTGGTGGTGGCGGCGGACGGCACCGTCTCGGCCAAGCCGGTGACGCTCGGCGCCGCGATCGGCGGGCTGCGGATCATCCGCTCGGGCCTCGACGTCCGCGACCGGGTGGTGATCGCCGGCATGCAGGGCGCGGTCCCCGGCACCAAGGTCTCCGCGCATTCCGGCACGATCGCGCCCGATGCGTTGGCCGCAACGCCGGATGCCGAGACGCCGCTCCCGGCGCAGGCGACCTTCGCGCCCTGACGGCGCACCCCGCGCGTCCATTCCCCTAGGGGCCGTTCCGCTCTCCCCCCTCGCGGACGGTCCCGACGATCCCCGGTCGGCCCACTGCCCCTCCCCGGCCGGCCGGGGATCCCCCCTTTCAAGGATGAGGTCCATGCGCCTGTCCCGCTTCTTCATCGATCGCCCGATCTTCGCGGCCGTCATCGCCGTCCTGATCCTCGTCGTCGGCGGCCTCGCTTATTTCGGCCTGTCGGTCTCGCAATATCCCAACATCGTGCCGTCGACCGTGACGGTCACCGCCCAATATCCGGGCGCGTCCGCAGAGACGGTCGCGCAGACGATCGCCGCCCCGATCGAGCAGGAGATCAACGGCGTCGACGACATGCTCTACCAGACGTCGCAATCGACCGGCGACGGCAAGCTGACGATCACCGTGACCTTCAAGATCGGCACCGATCTCGATGCCGCGCAGGTGCTGGTGCAGAACCGCGTCGCGGTCGCCGTGCCGCGGCTGCCCGAGGAGGTGCAGCGCCTCGGCGTCGTCACCCGCAAGACATCGCCCGACTTCCTGATGGTGGTGAACCTCCAGTCGCCGGACGGCACCTACGACCGCAATTACCTCTCCAACTACGCGCTCACCCAGGTGCGCGACCGGCTGGCGCGGATCGACGGCGTCGGCGACGTGCAGCTGTTCGGGTCGCGCGACTATGCGATGCGGATCTGGATCGATCCGGGCCGCGCGGCCGCGCTCAACCTGACGGCGGACGAGATCGTCGCGGCGCTACGCGCGCAGAACGTGCAGATCGCCGCCGGCGCGATCGGCCAGCCGCCCTACAGCAACAACAGCGCCTACCAGATCGGCATCGAGGCCCAGGGCCGGCTGACCGATCCGCAGCAGTTCGCCGACATCGTGATCCGCACCGATCCGGACGGCCGCCAGGTGCGCGTCTCCGATATCGGCCGGGTCGAGCTCGGCGCCCAGGATTATGGCGTGAACACCTATCTGTCGGGCAAGCCGACGGTGGTCGTCGGCGTCTTCCAGCGCCCCGGCTCCAACGCGCTCGCCGCCGCCCAGGCGGTCCGCGACGAGATGGACACGCTGCAGAAGCGCTTCCCCAAGGGCCTGGAATACAGCGTCATCTACAACCCGACCGAATTCATCAGCCAGTCGATCGACGCCGTCTACCACACGCTCGGCGAAGCGATGATCCTGGTCGTGCTGGTGATCCTCGTCTTCCTGCAAAGCTGGCGCGCGGCGGTGATCCCGATCATCGCCATCCCGGTCTCGCTGATCGGCACCTTCGCGGTGCTGGCCAGCGTCGGCTATTCGCTCAACACCCTGTCGCTGTTCGGATTGGTGCTGGCGATCGGCATCGTCGTCGACGACGCGATCGTCGTCGTCGAGAATGTCGAGCGCAACATCGAGCACGGCCTGTCTCCGCTCGAGGCCTCGCGCACGTCGATGGACGAGGTGTCGGCGGCGCTGGTCGCGATCGTGCTGGTGCTGTGCGCGGTGTTCATCCCGACATTGTTCATCAGCGGCATTTCGGGTGCCTTCTACAAGCAGTTCGCGGTGACGATCTCGTCGGCGACGATCATCTCGCTGCTGCTCTCGCTCACCCTGTCGCCGGCGCTCGCGGCCATGCTGCTGCGGCCGAAGGCGGCGGCGAGCGGACCGGACGTGCCGCGCTGGCGGCGCGTGATCCGGAATGCGTCCGATCGCTTCAATCGCGGCTTCGATCGACTGGGCGATGGCTATGCCCGGCTCACCTTCTTCCTGGTCAACCGGCCGAAGATGATGCTGACCACCTATGGCGCGCTGCTGGGGATCACCGGCCTGCTCTTCTGGACGACGCCTGGCGGCTTCATCCCGCACCAGGATCAGGGTTATTTCCTGGCCGTCGCGCAGCTTCCCCCCGGCTCCTCGCTGGGCCGGACGGACGAAGTGACGCAGGACGTCGCCCGGCGCATCCTGCCGATCAAGGGCATTCGCGGCGCGGTGATGTTCGCCGGCTTCGACGGCGCATCGCAGACCAACATCCCGAGTTCGGCGGCGATCTACTTCCCCTTCAAGAGCTTCGCCGAGCGCGAGAAGGAAGGCGTCAGCTACGACGAGATCATGGCGCAGGCGCAGAAGGCCGTCGCGGGCTACAACAAGGCGCGGATCCTGATCCTGCCGGCGCCGACCGTGCAGGGCATCGTGCCGCCCTTCGGCTATCGGATGATGATCGAGGACCGGGAGGACCGGCCATATGCCGAGAGCGTGAAGACCGGCATGGATTTCATCGGCAAGGCCAACCAGACGGCCGGCCTGAGCCAGGTCTTCACCCTGCTCGAAAGCGGCACGCCGCGCATCTTCGCCGATATCGATCGCCGCAAGGCGGCCCAGCTCGGCGTCCCGCCGGAACGCGTCTTCTCCACCTTGCAGGATTATCTGGGCTCGGCCTTCATCAACGACTTCAACCTGCTCGGCCGCACCTATCACGTGACGGCGCAGGCCGACGCGCCCTATCGCAACACGGTGGCGGACATCGCCGATCTGAAGACGCGATCGGACTCCGGCGCCATGGTGCCGCTGGGCGCGGTCTCCACCTTCCACGACAAGACCGGCCCGTATCGCGTGGTGCGCTACAATCTGATGCCGGCGATCGAGGTCGATGGCGATACCGCCAAGGGCTATTCGAGCGGGCATTATCTGGCGACGATGGAGAAGCTCTCGGCGGATCTGCCGTCCGGCTACGAGGCCGAGTGGACCGGCATCGCCTACCAGCAGCATATCGCCGGCAACACCGCCGGGCTGGTGTTCGGCATGGCGACGCTGTTCGTCTTCCTGGTGCTGGCCGCCCAATATGAGAGCCTGACCCTGCCGCTGGCCATCATCCTGATCGTGCCGATGTGCCTGCTGGCGGCGATGACGGGCGTCAATCTGCGGAGCATGGACAACAATGTGCTCACCCAGATCGGCCTGGTGGTGCTGATCGCGCTCGCCGCGAAGAATGCCATCCTCGTCGTCGAGTTCGCCAAGCAGGGCGAGGAGCGCGACGGCCTGTCGCCGATCGATGCGGCCGTGCATGCGGCGCGGACCCGGCTCCGGCCGATCCTGATGACGAGCTTCGCGTTCATCCTCGGCGCCGTGCCGCTGGTGATCGCGAAGGGCGCGGGCGCCGAGCTCCGGCAGGCGCTGGGCACCGCCGTCTTCTTCGGGATGCTGGGCGTCACCGGCTTCGGCCTGCTCTTCACCCCCACTTTCTATGTGGTCTGCCGTGCCCTGGGCGATCGCGTGGCCCGCCTCCGTCCGCGGGGCGGTCACGCCGCGCCTCTCCTCCAGCCGGCCGAATGAGGTTCGCCATGGACAAGACTTCCGATCCGTTGCCGGGTTTCCTGGCGCCCTTCCTGCCCGCCCGCAAGCGCCGGGCGCTCCGCCGGGCACTCGGCCAGCATCGCGGGCTCGCCCTGCTGCTCGCCGCCACCACGGCGCTGACCGCGTGCGCCGCCGGGCCGGACTATCACCGGCCGCAGACCGTCGCGAGCGCCGCCCGGCCGTTCGTCGGATCGGCCAGCCCGGCGGTGGACGCGGCGGCGCCCGCTGACCCGCAATGGTGGCGCCTCTACAACGATCCGCTGCTCGACGGGCTGATCACCGACGCGCTGGGCGCCAACACCGACCTCAGGGTCGCAGTCGCCCGTCTCCAACGGGCACGCGCCAATCTGAGCGGCGCGAAGTCCGACAGGCTGCCGCAGACCCAGCTCAACGCGTCCATCACCGACCAGCGGCTGACGGACTGGCAGACGCTCGGCCAGGGGCGGCGATACTGGAGCGTCGATACCGGCCTGAACGTCTCCTACGAGGTCGATCTGTTCGGGCGCGTGAAGCGCAACGTCGAAGCCGCGCGCGGCGACTGGCAGGCGGCCGAGGCCGACCGGGACGCGGTAATGGTGGCGGTGGTCGCCGATACGGTGCGCGCTTATGCCGATGCGACGGCCTCCGCCCAGCAGGTGGCCGTCGCCAACCGGACGGTGGACCTGCTCGACAGGTCGGTGCACGTCACCGCGGCCCGCGTGGAGGCCGGGCGCTCGGAGAAGCTCGACCTGATCCGGATCACGACGCTGCGCGACCAGCGCAAGGCGGACGTGGCCCCGCTCGAGGCCGAGCGCGACGCCGCGCTCTTCCGGCTCGCGACGCTGACGGGCCGGACGCCGCGCGATCTGCCGGCAGAGGTGCTTTCGGCGACGGCCCTCCCCACGATCGGCCAGCCCATCCCGATCGGCGACGGCGCGGCCCTGATCGCCCGCCGCCCGGACGTGCGCGCCGCCGAACGGCGACTGGCGGCCGATACCGCACGGATCGGCGTCGCCACCTCGGAGCTCTACCCGCACATCTCGCTGGGCGGCCAGGTCGGCTCGACCAGCGCGGGCCTGTCCGACGTGTTCGGCGGCGGCCCGTTCCGCTGGCTGTTCGGCCCGCTGATCAGCTGGAACTTCCCCAACGTCGCCGCGACGCGTGCCAAGATCGCCGGCGCCAGGGCTGACACCCAGGCTTCGCTCGCGACCTTCGACGGAACGGTGCTGACCGCGCTCCAGGAGACGGAGACCGCGCTCTCCGCTTATGCGCACGAGATCGACCGGCACCAGGCGCTGGTCGCGGCGCGCGACGAAGCGCAGCGCGCCGCCAAGGTGACGATCGCCCGCCAGAAGGAAGGCACGATCGATTTCCTGACTGTGCTGGATGCCCAGCGGACATTGGCCGACGCGCAGGCCGATCTCGCCGCCTCGGATGCCCGCATCGCGTTCGCCCAGGTCGATCTGTTCAAGGCACTGGGCGGCGGCTGGCAACAGACCGCGCAGCCTCAGTTGGCGAAACGCTGATTTCCGGATCGGCGTGGAAACGGGGATCGAGCCCGATTGGCGCGGCCAGTCGTTGGACCTGCATGAGAGAAAGAACCAAGACGCTTCTGGCCTGCCTGGCTCTGCTCCTCGTGGCCGCCGGATGTTATGAAGTGGTCAGCAATCGGTCAGGGCCAGAATCCCATCAAGGATAGGACGCGCCGGAGCCCCATGCCGAAGGTCGGCGCCCACCGTCACCGTGATGCGCCGGAAGCGAATGGTCACCGCAGGCGCCCATGCGATGGCATAGGCCCACATGTCGAGATTCCCCGCCGGCGGGGATGAGGCGAAGATCCCCGGCATCTGCCCGGAGCCCGGTGATGCGGCCGGTTCGCGCGCTACGAATTCAGGCCAGGGTCCGCGAAGCCGCGATCGGTATTTTCGCTTGGGGACGGATCGATCCACGGATCGTGGGCGGCTTTTCCGGCACCGGCCGCTTGCGGGGCGGCACGATCGTGAAGCCTGCGCGCCTCCCGGCTTTCCGCGGACACCGCTTCCTTGGCCCATGCGGCGGCTGCGCCCGTCGCGATCAGACGGACGTTTTCGAGCGGCGTCTCGGCGGCTCGACGCCGCTGGACGCTTTCCTGCGCGCGGCAGAATTCGGATGATTGAACCAAGACGTGCCCCTTCCGAACTTGACGAAACAGCGTGGAGATCGTCGCAGTGGCGCTAGCCCTTCGACGGCTGCTGTCCGCCTTTCAGGGACGGGTTCGAGGCATTCTGCTTCGGAGGGGCGTCCTTCTTCGGCTTGCGGATTTCCTTGCTGCCCTTGCGTTGGCTCTTCGCCATGTGATGCTCCTCGAATGCGTTCGCGCCGGGTGGCCAACGCTCTGGTCCCAGGCAGGAGCAGGATTCGTTTTCATGTCCGCTGTAGAGAAGCGAGGAGCCCGCGAATGCTCCTCGCCAGAGGGGAAGCGCGACATCTTCCAGTCGCGCCTGCTGCCAGCGACGATGCGGCCCGATCAGATGTATATAGGATATGTGCCGAGCACAAACCAGCCGGCCGCGATATTCTTGTAAATATTATGCCGAGATTATTACACCCGGAGACGAATAGAGAATTTGCGTCTGTTTTTGATATGCGATAGGGACGAAATGCTAACGTCGCCTGCGACGGGTATCGGGCCGATCCCTGGTCCACCCCTTGTCCATTTCTAGCTTCATGAAGGCCGGGCTGCGCCGTTTGGGCGGCTGCCCGAACAGGACAAAGGATCCCATCATGATCACCGGCACCGTGAAATTCTTCCATGCCGACAAGGGCTATGGCTTCATCGCCCCGGAAGGTGGGGGTGAAGAGGCGTTCGTCCACATCTCGGACGTCGAGCGCGCCGGCATGCGCACGCTCATCAAGGACCAGCGCATCTCCTATGTGATGGAGCAGGACAAGCGCGGCCGGACGTCGGCCGTGGACCTTCAGGCCGCCTGATCGTGCGAGGCGGACGGCAAGGCAGCAAGCCGGTCGCCGGGTTGATTGCTTGACGCCGGCACCAATCGCGCCCACACCGAGACATTGGCACTCGCTTAAGCCGAGTGCCAGATCGCATCCTGGCAGCGCTGGCTACCGCGTGTGAAAGCGACGTTCCGTCGCGGCCCAGCACAGGATGGCTTTCCATGACATTTCGTCCCCTGCACGACCGTGTTCTCGTCCGGCGCATCGAAGCCGCCGCCAAGTCCTCGGGCGGTATCATCATCCCCGAGACCGCGAAGGAAAAGCCGCAGGAAGGCGAGGTCGTCTCGGTCGGCTCGGGCGCGCGCAACGAAGACGGTGCGATCGTGCCGCTCGACGTCCGATCGGGCGACAAGATCCTGTTCGGCAAATGGTCGGGCACCGAGGTCAAGATCGACGGCGAGGATCTGATCATCATGAAGGAAAGCGACGTGCTGGGCATCGTTGGCTGAACGCCAGCAGTCTCGGCCTCATCGGCTGACCTTATCCCGGTAGAGATTGCGCGGTCCGTACCGATCGCGACCACAGATTTGAAAGGTGCTGCATCATGTCGGCCAAAGACGTAAAATTCGCTCGTGACGCGCGCGAAGGCATCCAGCGCGGCGTCGATATCCTCGCCAACGCGGTCAAGGTGACGCTCGGTCCTAAGGGCCGTAACGTCGTGATCGACAAGAGCTATGGCGCGCCGCGTATCACCAAGGACGGTGTCACGGTCGCCAAGGAGATCGAGCTCAAGGACAAATTCGAGAATATGGGCGCGCAGATGGTGAAGGCCGTCGCGTCCAAGACCCATGACCATGCCGGCGACGGCACGACCACGGCCACCGTGCTCGCCCAGGCGATCGTTCGCGAAGGCATGAAATCGGTCTCGGCCGGCGTCAATCCGATGGACCTGAAGCGGGGCATCGATCTCGCCGTGACCAAGGTGGTCGCCGATCTCAAGGCGCGTTCCAAGCCCGTCTCCGGGAGCGACGAGATCGCCCAGGTCGGCATCATCTCCGCCAATGGCGACGAGGTGGTCGGCCGCAAGATCGCCGAAGCGATGGAGAAGGTCGGCAAGGAAGGCGTCATCACGATCGAGGAGGCGAGCGGCGTCGAGTTCGAGCTGGACATCGTCGAGGGCATGCAGTTCGATCGCGGCTATCTCTCACCCTATTTCATCACCAATCCCGAACGGATGCTGGTCGAGCTCAACGACCCGTACATCCTCATTTACGAGAAGAAGCTGTCCAGCCTGCAGGGCGCCCTCCCGATCCTGGAAGCGGTTGCCGGCAGCGGACGCCCGTTGCTGATCATCGCGGAAGACGTCGAAGGCGAAGTGCTGTCCACGCTCGTCGTCAACAAGCTGCGCGGCGGCCTCAAGGTCGCGGCCGTCAAGGCACCCGGCTTCGGCGATCGCCGCAAGGCGATGCTGGAGGACATCGCGATCCTGACCGGGGGCGCACTGATCTCCGAGGATCTCGGCATGAAGCTCGAAAATGTCGCGCTCGGGATGCTCGGATCTGCCAAGCGCATCGCGATCACCAAGGACGACACCACCATCGTCGACGGTGCCGGCACGGCCGAGGCGATCAAGGGCCGGGTCGAGGCGATCCGCGCGCAGGTCGAGAATACCAGCAGCGACTATGACAAGGAGAAGCTGCAGGAGCGCCTCGCCAAGCTTGCTGGCGGCGTGGCCGTGATCAAGGTCGGCGGTTCGACCGAGCCCGAGGTCAAGGAGCGCAAGGACCGGGTCGACGACGCCCTCCACGCCACCCGCGCGGCTGTCGAGGAAGGCATCGTTCCGGGCGGTGGCACGGCCTTGCTCTATGCCTCCAGGGCGCTCGACGATCTGCAGGGGGCCAATGGCGACCAGACCCGCGGCATCGATATCGTCCGCAAGGCGCTGCAGGCGCCGCTGCGTCAGATCGCGCACAATGCCGGCCATGACGGTGCGGTCGTCGCGGGGCGCCTCATCGACGGCAATGATCAGGATATGGGCTTCAACGCCCAGACCGATCGGTATGAGAATCTCGTCCAGTCGGGCGTCATCGATCCGACCAAGGTGGTGCGCTCGGCCTTGCAGGACGCGGGCTCCGTCGCCGGCCTGCTGATCACGACCGAAGCGGCCGTCGCGGACATGCCGGACGACAAATCCGCGATGTCGGCCATGGGCGGCGGCGGCATGGGCGGCATGGATTTCTGATCCAGCGACGGTGGCGGGCGGGGCCGGGTGAAAACCCCGGCGCGCCCCGCGACGCCTGGTCTCCGAGGGATAATCGGCCCGTATGAAGCTTCACGGCAGCATCACCGCAAACCTGGAGGGCGCCATCGCGAGCACCCAGCGGCTTCGCGGCCACCCGGTATATTCGGATACGACCCGCTACTGGCGGGAGCTCGTCCGCGAAGCCCGGCGCACGCGGACGGAGCTGCCGGAGAACGAGCGCCTCCGGCTGGACGCGCTCGTCGCCAGGCTGGAAGGCGAGATGATCGAGCGAGAGCGCCGTGCCGGGGGTGGAGAGCGCCGCTAGCGCCCTTTTCGCAGCGCTGAGATCGCGGCCTGATCAGCGCTGCTTCTTGGCGATGGTCGCGGTGAAATCGGGATCCTTGTTCGCCACCCAATCGACGAACTTGCGCACTGCGGGGTTGGCCAGCAGGCCTTCCACGTCCATGCCGTGCCGCTGCAGTTCGGAATTGGTGAAATTCACGGTCAACGTCTGCTGGCAAATCGAATGCATGGGCACGACATCGCGCCCGCCGCGGCTCTTGGGCACGGGATGATGCCAGACGATAGTCTTGCCGGTAGGCCGGCCACAGAGCCAGCAGGGCGGCACCACTGCCGGTGCCTCGTCCACCTGATGCAGATCCTCATAGGGACCATGTTTGGAATGTTTGCGGGCCATATGTCCGCCTGTATCGCGGGAAATGCGCTGCGCGGATAGAGGGCTCGGCAGTCGTGCCCATGTCGCAGAGCAGGGAACGGCCGCGCGCCCAGGTCGATGCGGTGTCGGCGCGCCTCACGTCATGAGGTCGTTCGTCGGGGCTGGCGTGCGGCATGGGCACGATGAAAGGCGGATCACTTTAGCGATCTGGGATACGGTCCCGTCACCGGGACAGCTCGGCGAATTCAGGACGATCGAAATCTGCTTGGCAATCCCCTCCCATGCCACATGCACACGCCGGCGAAGGGCCGGATCAGCCGGAAACCTCGCTCAACTTCCGCGCAGTCCAGTCGCGCGCCAGGTCGGTGAAGGTCGCGGCAGATCCGTCGGGATGCACCATGATGAAACCGCCATCCTCTCGCATGCCGGGCAGGAGATCCGGTCGGGCAACTCCGCAAAGGCGCCGCGCGCCCGCGAGATCGTCCAGCAGGATGTGGAGGCAGATCGCCATCGCCCGGAGGCGCCCTCCAAGCCGATGCTCGCTCGGCAATGTTGCGAGCATCGACGCAATGGAGATTTCGCGCAGCCTCTCCGTCTCTTGCCGGCGCCCCCAATCCAGCACCTTGCCCGCAAGCCGTTCGACGTCCGCCATGTCGAGGCCGACACGATCATCGATCGACGGCGGCTGGAGGGTCCAGGTGCCCGTCGACCGGAAGGACAATGGTTGCGTCTCGTTCCCGCCGAGGCCGGCGATCTCCCAGAAAACGGGGTCCAGCCCCATCGGCTTGATGGCCAGACGCGCGAGCGCGCCGCGTTGCCATAGCAAGGAGGAAGACAGGCTGACGTACCAGTCGCCGCATTGCCGAAAGGCCGTGTCATCCGCAAACCCCCAGAGAGGCTGAGCGAGACATAGTCCCTGCCGGACATCTCGCCGATACGAACCCAGCCTGCGCCGAGTTCGACGCCGTCGGCCAGCACCCGATAGTCGGGCTGCGTGTCGCTCGATTTGCGGCGGTTCGGGATGATTTCGATCGTCGCGCGGATGGTGAGGGTCTTGAGCTGGCCCTTGTAGCTGTCGTCGGACTGGCGGGTGACATAACCGATGGCGGGCATATGACGTCTCCTTGGAATGTTCGCGCCGGAACCGTTCCGGGCGATGGCCGACCGTCGGATCGCGGACCAGCGGGCTCCCGAACCCGAAGGGCCGGAGCGCGAGCGCAGGACCGGAGCGACCGAGCTTATTTGGAGCGAAGCGGCCGCGAGGAGCCGGCTGGCAAGACGGCGGGGAAATAAGCCCGGGCGCGATGGTTTCGGGGGATCGCGACGCGATCAGGTCAGGGCCGAACAGCCAGAACGGGTCTGCGCAAAACACCAGAAGACGCCATCCCGCCATCGATCGGGCACCCCCATCCGGGTCCGACGGATGTCTGGGTTCCAGGTCACGCCGATCGATGCGACAGGCCGTTGGGCATCATCGTGGACGGCGGATCGGGCGGTTGATATCGGCGTTTTGGTGCTGGATTCGCACGGAGCATTCGCAAGAGGCAACGGGTATGGATGGCACGGGGAAAGAGGTGGAGTTCAGTTTCGAATCCGGCGGACTGTCGGCACCAGAGGTCGAGCGGGTGACCGCCAATATGTGGGCCGACCTGCCCTTCGATCGCGAGGCCATCGGCGCGCTCAAGCGTGACGGACTGGTGCTGGACGGCGTCCATCTGGGCGGGCCGATGCCCTACCGTTTCGAGCCAGCCGGTGACGACCGGATCGTCGTGATCGTCGCCGGAGCCGATGGCCAGACGCTGCTCGATCTCTGGCAAATCCATTTCCGGCGCGGTCTTCGCCCACGCAATCTCGCCGCCTGATCCAGCCCCTGGACATCTTAGGCTCAACCGTGACCGACGCTGCTCCCTCCTATCGGCTTTTCCGGATGAACGCTCTGACCGGCGATATTCGCGACATCGAGGATTTCGCTGCCTGGTCCGACGACGCGGCGATCGAGCGCGCGCTCGCGGCAGCCGGAGAATATCGCATCGAGCTCTGGCACGAGGGGCGAAAGCTGGTGGCGATCAGCGGACGGCACGGTCCTGTCGAGTTCCGGATCGCGCCCGCCAACGACTGACGGTTCCAAAGAAACCCCGCCGGAGACAGGCTCTCGGCGGGGGCCAAGGTTCAGGGATGCCGGGAGGGGAAATCCGACGTCGCGGCCTGCTAGTGGACAAAGTCTGACGGAAGAATCCTGTGACGGATTCCCGGAGCGTGCCGATTGTGCGAGTCAGGCTGGATGCGCAGCGGTATCTCGATCAACCTTTCCCCGTCCGACAGAGATCGGC
>Ga0105239_10000162_pt1 | contig 95804 bp, 82 predicted proteins | sample KBSC44metaG_FD_92761 | JGI IMG/M metagenome (GOLD analysis project Ga0105239, IMG submission 92761) | Corn rhizosphere microbial communities from Kellogg Biological Station, Michigan, USA - KBS C4-4 metaG | ecosystem: Host-associated > Plants > Roots > Rhizosphere > Soil | place: Michigan, USA... | reverse complement strand
CTGTCCGGTAAAAAAAGTACTTTTGTTCATTGGTGTTTTTTGTGTGGTAACTTAAAACTACCAATAAAGGGAAGCCTTCAACTGCTTCCCTTGCTTTTTTTCTTTAATCGGACAGTAATGGTTGCAAACTTCGAACAGCGGGGGTGTAATTTCCAATGTATCATTAGCGCCACCTGTTTATAATCTGCGAATTGCGGCTTTGGCAAGATCATCCTCTAAAAGGCTCCAAAAGGATTTTTCAGCATCATTTTCTATCGGTTCGGGTTCGATATTTATATCAGCACCGGCGTGACCAGTACTATTAAAATCGCCATTTATCGTGCCTGATAATCTACTGCCATTTCTGATATGATCAATCTGTTCCTGGAATTCGCGTTGGCGCTCTTCGATATTGTCGATAATAGGGTGCACAGCCTTCGCAATGTCGGGCGATCCTCCATAAAAGCTATAATGTTTCCAAAAATCGACATTGTAACTTATCAGCCCTGAAGAATTACCGTGCTGTAAACAGACCAATAATCTTTGTTGCAGAATCTCATTCCGATAGTGTGGAAAGTCGCTAAATAGTCGCAACAAGCCGTTTAAATCGTTTTTGCCCGGTAGTTGAATCTCAATTGTCCGAACCTGAGATAGGGATTCGAACATAGGGTCTTTTAATTTCAGGTCTTCGGTGAAAATTTGAAAGGCTTTGTTGTTTTCCTGAAGAAATTCGTTCATAATTGTTGTACGACTAGCAATGATGTCTAAAATATCGTTCATCGAATTGCCCGTCGTGGTAGCATCGTATATTAGCGCTTCCTGTACATCGGCTCTGGAGATTTTCTTTTTCTTAAAAAGGCTTTCAATACCACGCACTGCTTTATCTTTTATGAAGTCGATAATTTGTTCTTTCGCCGATGCAACTATGTTCAGATTATCATCGATTGGGTTTAGGCCTAATATATACCCCAGATAATCCTTCTCAACATCTTCATAAAGTTCACGGTTTATATCTTTCTCCTTATTGCGGATCGATTGTTTCTCATCTGTTAATATGGAGAATATTTTATTAATATTCTCCTGCGTATCCGCAAAGGCAGCATTGGCGCCGCTCCAGTCCTTAACATCCGGGGTGGGCGTCGTTTCTTTCCATGTTCGATGATCGGAAAACCAGCTGGTTTCATCGCTGCCTGGAATTGCATGTCCAAAACGATAATTTCGTTCAACGTTGCCGGAAATCATATCCTGCTCAATAAATGGATATTGGGCAGCGATCATTAATGTTTGTTGCAGATCACCATAAAAAGAGTTTGAGCTAATTGCGCTCGACGTATCTTTTCTCATCGGCCCAGTATTACTAACCTGATCAGCTAAAACTTCCACGTACAGATCAGAGATCTGTTGTATAGCTTCAGCACGGTCCTTTTGCTCTCCAGCGTTAAACGTAACCTCGCTCTCAGTCTTGATTGGTTCGTTATTCATTTTCCAATTGACAAACTTATCTCCAATAACTTTGTCCAAATGCACGAAACAAGCGACAATAGCTATAATTTTGAGTGGGTAGGTTAGCTTAATTATTAGCTTCCTCGTTCTCACTGAATGCTTTGCCGATATGTATTCCAGGTAGGTCAGCCCAGCCAAAATTGTAAAAGTGACCGATATTATGATCTTCAAGTTTTCTTCATTTAACCTATTGATGTTATAAATCCAATTTGCAAGAGGCGTTGACCAGGAAGGGTTCATCCATTTTATAAACAGAAGAAATGTACAAGCATACAGAAAATTCATGCAGATGGGTTGGACAACAGCGAAGCTGATTTGAACAAATGCCGATTCCCAGATACGCCTTTTTGGGGAGGGTTGATAACTGCTGTCCTGATATTTTGTAATAATGGAAGAGGCCGTAAATTTAAAGATCAGGAAGAAGCTGCCGCTTGAAAGGAGTAGACTTTCAACGAGGGATTTGTCCGTCAAGAAACTTTGCTCCAGGATGCAGAGGATTAAACCGATAGCGCAGCTACATAATGTGTAAATGATTTTTGCTTTCATGCCCCTTACTGATTTAGCTAACCAGATTCAATACTTCATCATAATCCGCACTATGCTGCATTCAGATCGGGAATCCTCAATATGGACACTTGAGGGCGAATTGAATTTGCGACGCTTGCTGTAAGATCTGGTTGATATAAAGGTAATTAGCATATTTAGTTAATCAAAATGATTAACCTATTAAATCATGACAAAATCACTGAAGAATCGCCTCCGCCTGAACAATCCGGTTTTAGCTACGAGTTTAGTCGGCTGTATATCCGAGAGCTGGATATTCGGAAATATACAAACCTGGAAAACAAGCTGACCAGACCCCAACTATACTTAGGTAACCAGGTACCGCTGTAGCTTTTAGATAGACGGCTGAAGGCTATCGGTTGGTCCATAACCTGCTGACTCAAATTGAGTTTATCCTTCCCCGCCGGGTCTCTCGATAGAAAACCCTGCGATGCTTAACATTTACCCCATGCGCAACCATGCAGGGTCCTCTATCGAGAGACCCTGCGAAGACTGAAAAAACGGCAGTGGTTACTTTTATAAAGTTTCAATTTATCTTATCAATTAGTAAGAATTTCAGGATTCTTATTGTGATCATGCATAGCTAACTTCAAAGGTTCATAAGCATAATCTTTCGGGTCGTAGTTTGTCGAGGCTATTCCCATCAGTACCGCATCGGGGCTTAGGTTATACATTACATGCCAGTCGCCAATTTCAATTAGTAAAACCTTTGCAGGCGTGTCCAATCGGTATTCAGTTTTTTCGCGGCCATTGTCAATTAAAACTGTAAAACTGCCATGCATGCATATCAAGCCTTCAAGAGTTTCATAGTGTCTATGACCGCCCCTGGATAGGTTTTCGCTTACATTATAAATGTAATACAGCCTTTTTATATCAAAAGGCAGCACGTGGTCTATTGAATTCAATGATCCCCGATCATCAGTAAAGGTTTTTATATCAATTAAATATGCCATTATTCTAAAATATAGTTACTTATCTGTTTGGTTGATTTGTACTAAAAAGTTTTTCGTCCCCGCAAGTTTTTCGTCCACGCAGGGTCCTCTATCGAGAGACCCTGCGATGCATAGCGTTTACCCAACGCGCAACCACGCAGGGTCCTCTATCGAGAGACCCTGCGAAGACTGGAATAGATCTTAAAATACTCCGTCAGTTGCCTTTTTTTATTATTTAATCGGGTAGTCCGTTATAAAGTTTAGCCACGTTCACCAGTTTTAAAATGGCGTCTTTAGCAGCGATAGTTGCACCTTGCCTGAAGCCGAGGCTTTCATTGTTTTCAAGCACGATAAAATTCAGGCCCGTTGATGAGCTAACCCCGATAAACCTTGTGCGTAAAGCAGGAATACGGATAAGGCTGACACTTGACCTGGAAGTATCTGCGCGGTTAGCCTGCTCATTGCGCACAGCCGCCAGGTCTGAAGATAAGCCGAAACCGGAAGCTTCCCATTTGTCTTTGTTTTTTACAAATTCGATAGCGGTTTGAATTTTACCCGACTGGTCAACCAGCGGCACTTCTATTGCTGCCAATGGCTTAACTATTGCCTGCACATCCTGGCCCGCCGTGTATTTTTTGATATCATCAAGGCCGATCATAAATTTATTATACTGCTTTCCGGCCTTCAACGATCTCAGTTGGTCTTTGCTGGTCAATCCGAAGGTTTGGAAGTTTTGATCGGTTACCATGGCTGACAATGCCTGGATGGCCTTGCTAACCTGGTCACGGGAAATGGTCTCAACCTGGTTCCGGGTTTGCGCCTGATCTTGCGAAAAAATAAGGACCAGGGCCGCAACGAAGGCAGCGGTCACAATAATTTTTATTAATCTTATCTTTTTCATAACTCATGGTTTAAAGTTTGTCTGATTATTTTTTTGTGATATTGTAATAGTCATCCCAATGGGTATAACCCGGCCCGTTAACATAGGCATCATAGGTGACCCATCTCGAAGAACCCTGGCCTACCGGTTCCGGATCGCGGAGATAAACGTAGTTCACATTATTGAAGACAGAATAAGCACTTATCACCATCATATGGCCGCCACCGCCGCTCCAATGCCACGAAAAACAAAAGGGTGCCCCGTGGCATGAGATCTGGCTCTTTACCTGTTCCCAGCTAAGCGGCGCATCTGATGTATGATCGGCAGTAAAACCATACTTGTCAAACTCGGGCCAGCCCCCGTTATTACAAGCCGCCGGAGTAGGCGAATTGCAACAGGTTGATAACCCGAATCGCTTGTTTGCCTCGTCACATTGCTGCACATTAACGCCAAAAAAACTCATAGCCATTTGGCCACTTGCGGCCCAGCACCAGTTACTTTGCTGCTGTCCTGCGACAGTCAGGTTTTGGGAGCCAACATTCGGATCGGGGGTACAGCACCCGGAAACGAATATGAGCGTAACTGCATAGAATAATGTTCTAAATTGTTTCATAAACTTTGATTCTTATATAATTACGCCTACTCTGCCCAGTTTTCGGCTTTCCTGTCGTTTACTATTCATTTGCCTGTTAACGATTGCGGCAAATGGTAGCAAATAAATACTTGACCGTTGTTTAACTTTATATTATAAATATTTAACGATCAATATCTTAATACAAAGATAAAGCGGCGAACAGGCGGTTTCATAGCGTATAAATACGGTATCTTTAAAGTAGATACCCTGATAGTGCTCTTAAAATCATTCATCACATTATTATATAAAGCCAAGAGGTACCGCTTATTGAACCATGTATCATTAAATTTTCAAGAAGTTTTAAGCAAGAAAAAAGGCTTTTAGAAATTAATCTAAAAGCCTTTTATTTTCGGGTAAGTGATTTCTGAAGTTAATTAACTTTCTCCCAAACGTCTTTTCCAAAAGCCAAAACCCGGGTAATGCCACCGGATGTGTTACCGGTAAACTGTAGGGTAAAGCCAGGCGCTGTTTTTGCAAAAAAGTCTGATGTACCTGATGCTGCAAAATTAATTTGTTTGTTGTCCCATGATTGTTTTAAAACTAATCCATTACCGGTTGAGGTGATTTGTATGAAAGTTCCTTTTTTTCCTGCTAACTCATACTTTCCTTCAAATTTTTTCAACTCCGGTGCAGGTAATTTTATTTCAACTGGCGGATGGTAGTTATTAGCATTGCTTCTAACCCACACATCTTTTCCAAAGGCCAAAACCTGGGTAATGTGGCCTGCATCATCGCTGGTAAACTGTAGGGTAAAGCCGGGAGTCGCTTTTACAAAAAAGTCTAATGGGCTTGTGGCTACAAAATCAATTTGTTTATTATCCCATAATTGCTTTAAAACCAAGCCATTGCCGGTAGCGGAAATTTGTATAAAGGCCCCTTTTGTACCTTTCATCTCATAATAGCCTTCAAATTTTTTCAGGTCCTGTGCAGTTAATTTTATTTCAACAGGTAGATGATAGCTATCACTTTTAACCCAAACGTCTTTTCCAAAGGCTAAAGCCCGGGTAATCCGGCCTGCATCATCACCGGTAAAGTTGAGGGTAAATGCCGGGTCGTCTTTTGTTGAAAACGTCAGCGGGCCGGTAGCTGTAAAGTCAATTTTCTTGCCATTCCATAGTTGTTTTAAAACCAGGCCATTGCCGGTAGTAATAATTTGTATTACGGGCCCTTTTGTGCCGTTCATCTCATAATAACCTTCAAATTTTTTCAGGTCCTGCTCAGTTCCGATCACGTTTTTATGCAGTGCGCTCGCACTTAACGGATTGATAAGCAAATAACTGGCCGCAACCAGTAACAATACAAACGCATACTTGTACGCAGCAGCGTTTGACGATTTTTTTAAATTCATCATTTTGATACGAAGTTTAATTTTTGAAGAACTATATAGGTTTGTTAATTGATAGGTGTGGTGGAGTTTAAGCGAACTATGCAGAATACTGAGCTGATAGTTTTTTTTATCAACGCCACTGTTAATTACTTCGGCATCCGCAATGTATTCGTGATTGAGCTTAATGCAGCGTTTTAAGTATAGCAATAGTGGGTTGATCCATAGTATGGCATGCACCAGTTCGGCAAACAATATATCTATACTATGCCGCTGCCGTATGTGCACATTTTCATGCGCAATGATCTGCTGTAGTTCACTATCGTTAAAAAGTTCTTTGTTGATGACCAGGTAATTGAAGAATGAAAACGGGGCAGTTCCATCAAAAGCGCAATAGTAAATGCCATCTATATATTGTTTATCGGTGTTTTTGATCAGGATGTTGATCTTAAGTACTTTTATGATCGATCTTGCCAGTAAAACAGTACCAACTAATAAATAAGCACCGGCTAAAATTTGCATCAGCGAAGGAGTTGTAAAGCCCTGGTTAGCGGCAACGTAAGCGGTGTTAACGGGTTTAGTAACCATATGCGAATTACCAATAGTTGTGTACAGGCTATTAAACGGGTTGGCCGTTGTTATCTGGCGCCGGATCGGCTCGAAATGCGGAGAGCTCAACTCCGGCAACAGCGGCAAAAACAGTGACAGTACTAAACTGAATTGCAGGTAAAACCTATTCTGCTTAAATGACTTATCGTTTTTGAGCATCAATAAATAAAACAGGAACAATATGGATATTACCACATTGGCCTTTAACAGGTACATAACTAAAGGTTCCATGGTACTGAAGTTTATTTGTTCTTATCCTCTATTATTTTAATGATCTCTTTTAGCTCATCTAAGGATACTTCATCCTCCTCGGCAAAAAACGATACCACGTTTTTCATGGAATTGCCAAACAGCCCGGCTAAAAGCGGCTTTACAAACTTCCTGGTGTATTCCATCTTAGATATTGCCGCCGCGTAGCGGTAGGTACTCCCGAAATCTTCAAATTTTAAAAAGCCCTTGTCGGCTAACCGGCGCATCATGGTTGCAACGGTATTGATGTGGGGTTTTGGGTCGGGCAGGTCGTCGCGCACTTCTTTAACAAAGGCCTTTTTTAACTTCCAAACCGCCTGCATTATGGCTTCTTCTTTTTCGCTTAATCGTTTCATAATTCAAATGTAAAACTATCATTGTAATTACACAACTACAATTGTAGTTTTTTATTGAATTTTTTTCACAACCGGACAGCGGCAAAACTCCGCCTGCTGTCCAGTTTTTTTTACCTCATAACTCATTACAACTAATAATTTAAATTAATTATTTTCAGCGATAGTAATCGCTGATACAACGGACGTTGTCGTCATTCTACAGTGTTTTTCTTTTGCCCTATAACTTCGGTTATTAAACAAATTATAGCTGGCCGATTACACATTTAACTGTTTAATATCACTTTAATACATTAATCAGATATAAAATTATTGTAAGTTTACGGCAACCAATTACGCTTACGCAACCAATATTTATGTTTAAATACGCTACACTCAGAAATCTCCTTGTTTTAAGTTTTATTTTTTTTGTGTTTACGAACAGCACTTATAAAAACAAAGATGCCGACCCTAAATGGGAGCAAATGTTTAACGGCAAAGATCTTACAGGTTGGCATCCAAAGATTCGTTATCATGACCTTGATGACAATTTTAATAATACTTTCAGGGTCGAAAACGGCTTACTTGAAGTAAGGTATGATCAATACGCTCAATTTAATGAAACCTACGGGCACCTGTTCTACAAAAAACCATACTCTTATTACTTAATAGGAGTTGAATATCGTTTTGTGGGCGAGCAATGTAAAGGCGGACCCGGATGGGCTTTCCGTAATAACGGGGTAATGATCCATGGACAAGCGCCCGAAACCATGAAGAAAGACCAGGATTTCCCAAATTCGATGGAAGTGCAGTTACTGGGCGGATCGGGTAGCGGCAACCGCCCTACTGCAAATCTATGCACACCGGGTACGCAGTTTGAAAGTGATGGTAAGATCATAACACAACATTGTACCGACTCGAAATCGCAAACGTATAATGGCGATCAATGGGTACGGGTTGAGGCACTGGTACTGGCTGATTCATTGGTGATACATTATGTTAACGGTGAAGAGGTAATGCGATACGAAAAACCGCAGACGGACCCTGCTAAAGGCGAGAAAGAAGGTACATTTTTAAAAAGTGGCAGTATATCTATACAGGCTGAAAGCCATCCAACCGACTTCAGGAAAATAGAGATCATAGACCTGGAGAAGTATGCCAAAGATCCGGTCAAATTAAAAGAAGTGGTCGACAAATTAATGTCGCAAAAAAGAGTAGCAACACAGTAATAATATCATTAATAAAGTATGTTTAAAGTAATCATCAGTTTTATATCAACCCTTTTCATGTTTTTAGGATCGGGGTTGTTTTTTAACAAGCAACGACCTGAATTTATTAACCCTCCCGAATTAACTATCACCCAATTTGCCGGCCCGGATATTACCCCAAGTCCGGCCTGTTTGGCAGTAGCCGCAACCGGCGAGGTTTATGTAGGTGTGGATATGATCGGATCATTGGGTAAAGATCCCGGTAAAGGCCGCATCGTTAAATTGATAGATAGCGACAATGATGGCAAGTTGGATAAACATACTGAGTTTGCAAAGGTTGACAACCCGCGGGGTATAATTGTTAGCGGTACTAAAGTTTATGTACTGCATACTACATTTTCTAAGGAAACAGGCAAGGCTACCGGTATGGCGCTGGTATTTTTTGAAGATAAGAATGGCGATGGCATAGCCGATGGCCCTGAACAACCGCTCATAGAAAATTTTAGTAATACTAAATACCTGCAGGAGCGCGGCACCGACCACGCCACTAACGGTATAAGGATGGGTATTGACGGCTGGATCTATATTGGCGTGGGTGATTTTGGTTTCCACAACGCGGTTGACCGTTCCGGAAAAAAAATGACCATGTTGGGTGGCGGCATTGTACGGGTACGGCCGGATGGTACTAATATGGAAATATACACCCATGGTACCCGAAATGTATATGATATAGCAATAGACCCGTTCATGAACATATTTACCCGCGAAAACACTAATGATGGTGGTGGTTGGAACATCCGTTTCTCGCATAGCATCCAGACAGGTGAGTACGGATACCCGTTATTGTTTCAACACTTTACAGATGAAATAATACCCGCGTTGGTTGATGTTGGCGGTGGTTCAGGCACAGGCTCATTATATATGGATGAGCCTAACTGGCCCGAAAAATACACCAAAGTACCTATGATGGCCGATTGGGGACGCAGTATGCTGTACATCCACCGGGTTACACCTGATGGGCCTACTTTTACCCAAAAGGATGAAGAGTTTATAAAATTGCCGCAAATTACTGATCTGGATGTTGACGGATCAGGCCGGCTTTATTTATCGGCCTGGGATGGTGCAGGTTATAATGGCAGCCCAAGCAAGGGTTATATCGTCAGAGTTGTACCAAACGATTGGACCTACAAAGCCTTCCCTGATCTGGCAAACATGTCTGAAAAGAAATTAGCAGACGTATTGAAGTCGCCCAGTGCGGTCGCGCGTCTTAACGCGTCGCAAGAGTTATTGAAGCGCCCGGCTAAACGAGCAGCCGCTGCTGTGTTAAAAATAGCGTCAGATAAAGAATTACCCTTAGAGAGCCGCGTTGCCGGTATCTTCACCTACGCACAAATAGCAGGCGAAAGCGGCTTACCTACTTTAATAGCGTTTACCAAAGATGCCGCACTGAGAGAATTTGCGCTGCGTACACTCGCTGATCATAAAGAGTGGGCGGAAAAAGTACCTATCGATCCGTTTTTGCAAGGATTAAAAGACCCTGACCTGCGTGTACAGGCAGCCGCTGTTATTGGCCTTGGCCGTTTAGGAAATCCTGCGGCTATACCTGCGTTATTGCAAACAAAAGTTCCCGCCTCATTTGTCGCGCCGGGTAAAGATGTGGCCGAAGGCCCGCATGCTACGCCAAACTCGCCTATTATCATTCCGCATCTGGCAGTGCGTGCATTGCTGTCTCTTAACGCGGTTGATGCCTGTGTATCAGCTATCGGCACAGAAAACTCTACGCTGGCTTTATGGGCATTACGTTATATGCATGACGAGAAAGCGGTTGATGGTATGATTGCTGCTTACAAGCATACTACTGATGTAAAGCTAAAAACGGAGCTTTTAACCACAATATCCCGTCTTTACCGTGAAGAAGCACCTTACGATGCTTCATGGTGGTGGGGTACCCGTCCGGATGCCCCGGGCCCATATTACAAAGCGGTGCTTTGGAAAGAATCGCCGGCTATTGAATCTTTCTTAAAAGGCGAATGGAATAAGGCCGATACCAGTGGTAAAGCATACATCACCTATTTAAACACCCGCCACCGTATGGACATACCTGAATTTGGCGTTGAGGAAAAACCGATTGCGGCAAACGAGCCAAAGATCGACCTCGAAAAAATAAAAAGCCAAAAAGGACAGGTAGGTAAATCATCTATTGAGGACGTTATGCTGGCCATTGCGAAAATAGAGGGAGACCCAACTGTAGGTCGCGCGCTGTTTACCCGCCAGGGTTGTATCTCCTGTCATACTTTGGATAAAAGCGAAAAGCCAAAAGGCCCGTTCATGGGACAAATAGGGTCTATCATGACTCGCGAGCAGATAGCTGAGTCGATATTAAAACCAAGCGCGTCCATATCACAGGGGTTTGCTACCAATGTAATAACGGCTAAAGGCAATAAAAACTATATGGGGTTTGTTACTGCAGAAAGTGCGGACCGCTTAGTTATGCGCGATCTTACCGGTTCTGTGTTCACGGTTAAAACGAGTGATATCCTGACCCGTAAAGAATTGGAAACTTCAATGATGCCGGTAGGTTTGGCTAATGCTTTATCTTATGAAGAAATGGCTTCGCTGGTTAACTTCTTATCTAAACAAAAAAAATAAACAGGATATAACCATAAGTAACCCGCGGTGGTCAGATAGCTTTGTATTTCTTGATCAGCAGCGCCAATTTCCCCAGGTGCCTGTCTATTTTGGTTGCAAAAAAGGGATTATTGCAATATGATTTTGTATTCACTTTGGTCAGAGTAATACGTTTGTTAAATAGAATATGCATGATTATTTACCATCAAGGTAATCCGGCGGGAATACCTGTTGTTTATATTTTTCGCCAAGCGCCTGCATCTTCTTAATGTAGTCTGCATCCATCTGGATAGGTGGCAACAAAACGCCATTCTCTACCGGTCGGCCGGCTTCCATAAAAAAGGCTTCGAGACCGGCAGGTACCACAATGCAGATCATTTGGGCTACCTGGTCACTTTTATTTTTAAACTGGTGTACGATACCACCTTTGGGGATAGTGACGAACGAACCCTTTTTAGCGATATAAGTACCCGCTTCTGATTTTACCTCTACCTCGCCATCGGTTACATAAAAAGATTCCTGGAAATCCGGGTGCGCGTGCGGGCCGGGGCCACCGCCGGGCGGAATCAAAAAGTCCATAATGGCAAATTCATTGTTGGTTTGCTTCCCGGTTACCAGCATACGGTAGGTATTGCCTGCCATAGAAACACTTTCGCCTTCGGTTGGCCCGGTAACTACCGGAGCGGGTTTTAAATTTTCCATAGTTTGTTTTTTTATGTTTAATCAAATATCGGCAGAAAATTAATCCGTTGCAGCATACACCTTCACCGGCCCGAGTAAGCCGGACTCAAGCAACGGGGTATTTACATTCAGCATATCAAACCTAAAAACTTCGTGTGTTTTGGTAAGCCTTTTATCTACAGGCAAACTCAGGTCATGAACTACCCGGTTGGCCCATAAATTAACCACATCTACCTGCAAAATATTGCCTGTTGGTTTTACAGCGCCGGTAATTTCAACGCGCCAGGGGGCACACCATAAAACACCCAGTTTCTTCCCGTTCAGGCGGACTTCTGCCACATCCTTAACATCCCCAAGATCAAGAAATAATCTTTTGGGTTTGTGGATTTTTCCATTTGCGCCCTTGCTTAAATCAAAGGTCTTGGTATAGGTGGCCGTACCCGAATAATATTTTATGCCATCTTCGGGCCGCTTTGTCCAACTGATCAACTCAGGGAACTGCGCCTTAGCCGGGCCACCCCATTGCGGATCGAATGCGGTATTCCACGGCCCTTCCAATTTTTCAAACGCTGCAAGCTTTGGAAAATTCCTTTCTGCCTGCCCCTTAGCCTCCATAGCAATGGGCTTACGAAAGACAACAAAGTAAGAACTGAACGCGTCCAGCTCCAGTGATAAAGTAGTAGAGCCATTGGCTTGACCAAAAGATGTTGCCATTACTGATTTACCGGTTACCGCATCCCAGATCTCGGGCTGTTTGCCGGCAACACGAAAGGTAAAGTCGCGCGTTTGACGCTGGTTGGTACGATTGATCACGAAATAAATTTCTGTTTCGCCGCTTTTACGGTGAATATAATCGAACTGATCAGGGTTTTCGGTTTGCCCGGTAAAAGAAAAGTCGGGCACAACACCATCAGCAAGCAGTATCTCCTTTGGTGTTTTACCCCAAATTATACGCCCCTTCCCTAACCGGCGTTCGGTACGGGTTTTGCCATCCAGGTCACCCCAGATCTCTGCGGCTATTTTCTTCACTTCTGCATCACACTCCGGATAGTTTTTCAATTCGGCAGACATATCCGGCGGAGCGCCGACAACTGTCGCCCCCATCATGATCAACTCTTTAAGTTTCTTAATTACCGGTAACGACATTGCTGTTGACGGAACAGAAGACACCGACAGGCCCTGGTAATCGCCCACCGCCTTAGTTATTTCAGGCACAGGCGAAACGCAGTTTTGTAACACCAATAGCTTATAACTCATGCCATCAGGCAAAACAATGCGTCCATTCTTTACACTCATCCTGGTCAGTAATACTTCGGGATTGCTGTAATCACAATCATAGCCGGGCCCCAGTGTCGGGATATCGTATTTAGGCGGCGCCAATAATGGCGGCCTTTCGCCCAGGTAAAAGCAGACATCGCCTACAAAATTTCCTTGCTGCAACATATACTGGCAGCGCGACAGGTAACTAAAAAACGCCGGCGACTGCTCCCACCAGGTGATATTGGGGGTAAAATGTTGTCCGGCACAATATTCATAGCCCGGTTTGCCGTCAGACGGTGGCTGACAGGTAGCCGCATGAAGCATAAACCGGTTAATGCCTTCACAAAATGCATCATTGGCATAAGGTTTCAGGTCATACGGGCCAAGCGACCAATGTGTGCCGTCCTTTTCCTGTTCGGTAAAGGCTTCGGCCTCGGCCTGCCGCTTGCCATACATATGGGCGGCGGTTGCTGTCTGTTTAAGGTTAAGCCGCTCTCTGCGGTTCTTATTATAGCCACCGGGCGCGTTACAGTTCCCGTTTACCCAAAACTCGCCTGCAAGAATATCGCAATGTCCAAAGTTCTTCAACACATCTTGCGGAGGGATATCATTGGGGCCGCCGGCTTCGTTGCCAACCTTCATGCCGTTCTTGTGGCACAACTCTTCAAAATGCCCGTAATAATTCTCGGCGATACAATCCTGGATAGTGCGGTCAAAATCTTCGCGAAACCGTGCAGATACATCGGTATTAACAACGGTATACCCGGCTAAAACAGGCATATAAGCTTTCAGATCATATCCCCTGAACCTTTTGAACTGGTTGGCAAAATCCTGGGTCCAGGTTAATTTGCCGCACTCCCAGCTATCAGACCATAAATAATCTATATGGCCGCCTGCTTTTTTGGCTTCGGCAATTACGGTCTTTCCCAAATGGTCAAAATAATCGTCTAAAGCCGCTACGCTTAAATAATCAATCTCGTAGCCTTCGCCGCCTTTAAAGGTATCCCCTTCGGGATAAGCTTTCCATTTGCTCCACGCAGCACCGGTTAATGTGTACCCGGTTCTTAAGATCACCCAATTTCCGGCAGGTACATCCCATTCAAAATGACCGTTAGCACCTAACTTAGCGGTTAACTCTATAATATTTTTTGGATCGATCTGTTTACTGCCTTCAGATACCCGGAATGCCTGCACCATAATATCATGGTAATAACCTTCTACCACTTCGGGCTGCGGGAGGGTTCCGGAAAATTTTGCAGGGCCTGCAACTTTCATCTCGGCCGATACCACCTTTTTCATGGCGTGATCCTTTGTTACCGATGGCCCCATCATCGTCCATCCCCCGGCCATGTTAAACCCTATTTCGATATGCAGCCTTTTAGCTTCCCTGATGGCATGACGGAAAAGCGCGCGCCATTCTTCGCCCAGGAATTGCACACCAGGCAATGGTTCCTTACCTGCATATCCCCCGTTACAGATCAGGTTAACACCGCTAATTCCTTTTGCTTTAAATTGCTCCAGGTCGCGTGTGATCCCCTCCTTGGTCACCCGGTTATAGATCCAAAACCAATAAACCCTTGATTTGGCAGAATCAGGCGGCGAGTGAAACGAGCTTAATAAAGTATCGTTTGTTAAAACTTTTTTTTTGATATGATTTTTACTTTGCTGTGCCCGACTGACATCAGCGGTAGTCAAAAGAAAAAGCGCCGCAAAAAACGGAGTTGCAAATAGTTTTATGCACGAGGAATAGCTTGCTTTTTTGAAATTGCCTTTCATTTAAATAAATTATTTGTAATGCTATTATTTTCTTTGATCTATGATAAAAGCGGTTCTTAATCCTAACCTCATGGTATTTGTTAAGCTAATTAAAGAATTGGATTTATAATTTTCAGGTTTAATACTACCAATTGCCAGATAGCATTGTGCAAATTAAATTTTAAAGAAAATATAACTGTCCTGTACAGTCTGTATGATTTGCAGCTTTAACAAATTATTGCATAACGATAATTAATGTATTAATATTAAAACATACATATCATTATCAATATAATAATATTTTACCTTTTTATTTGCTATAATAAAATAAAAACACAGTTATTTTAGTTATATTTATATAATTATTTTTCATAAAAGCCCCGTATGACAAAATGAAATTAGCTCATCTACTGTTAGTACATAAAAACCCATCACAGGTTAAGCGGCTGATAATCCGTTTGGCTCATAAAGATTCTGATATATTTATCCATCTTGATAAAAAATGTAATCCTGCTGATTATCAGCATATTAAAAATTTAAAAAATGTTTACTTTGTAAGAAACAGGGTAAAAGTAAATTGGGGTGGCTATAGTACCCTGCAGGCAGCTGTTAACGGATTTGAAGAGATACTTGACAATGGTGTAGCATACAGTCATATTAATTTATTAAGCGGCCAGGATTATCCCTTAAAAGATACTGACCATATACATGATTTTTTATTTAAGAACGTAGACAAATCTTTTATCAAATACCGTTCAATTGATGATGAATGGCACAACGGTCGGTTAAGGGTAGCTCAATATAGTTTTGGTGATATCGACTTTCCGATTCCCGGAAAATATGCCTTAGAGCGGTTGGTAAACTTTATATTGCCTAAACGCAAGGCACCTTTGGGTTTAAAGACATTTGGCGATTCGACCTGGTTAACCATAACCCCCCGCTCTGCACAATATGTAATAGACTATTTGAATAAACATCCCGAAGTTAAATCCTTTTTTAAACTAACCTGGGGTGCAGATGAGGTTGTTATACAAACCATTTTATTAAATGGCACTATAAAAGACACTATTGTAAACGATAACCTCCGTTATATCGAGTTAGGCGAAAACGCGCACCCAAGAGTTTTAAACAGTGATGATGCGCCTGTATTGCTTAATTCAGGTAAACTGTTTGCCCGCAAATTTGATACCACCACTGACGAAAAAATATTTGATGAGCTGGATGCTTTAACTTTAAAGGCCATATAAAGCTCAACTTGGTTTTACACATTTTTAATTGTGACAGTAGGATATATAATATAAAGAAACGGATTAAGAACAGGGCCTTTATAACGGCTGTATCCCCCCCCCAATTACTTAACAATTAATACACGTCCACCTAATATCTCACGCTTATTTTAGGCAAGTTTAATTGTCGATCTTTGGCCTGGATATATATCATCATTGCCGCAATACTGGAAGCCGCGTGGACGTACTGCGTTAAATTTTTTAAATTCAGCGATTTTAAACTGCTTACCTGGGCCAATTTTTACACACTGCCCGGGCTGACTATACTGGCACCCATAACCGGCTATCTTGTATTTGGATTGGCAAACGCCTGGTTCTTCTCGCTGGCCATTAAACAAATACCAACCGCCATGGCTTTTGCCGCCTGGACCGGCGCCAGCATTATCATGATAAAACTTGCAGACACCTTGTTTTTTCGCGAACCCACCTCATGGTCAGAGATCTTTTTTATGCTGCTGATCATGACAGGCATTATGGGGCTTAAGTTTGTTGCTGTTTAAGCAGTTATCCCAAAAACAAATTAAGCCAATTGGTTACGCCAGCGATTTTTCAGCGTACGATAATTTTCAAGTTCTTCTTCTGATAAATACTGAATAACGTTGATGGATTTACCGTCTAACCCGTTAATGACATAATTAGTGGTATTGGTATCAAAAAACACGATCGAAAATTGATTTACCAATTGCGGGTTTTCTTTCACGATATCCATAAACATCGTTTTAAAGTTCTCTTTTTGAGCAGATGTTGCTAAAGATTGGGCAGGCATCCGTTGTTTTGATTTAGGGTTTACTCTGTTCATTGCAAGACATGAACACATTACAGGTCAGATTGTTTTAAGGAATTTAATAGAAATCGATTTTTTTTATCATTTGTATGTAGTTTTTATTCAGCAGATTATTAATCAATAATTAAAAACGATTATATTTATATTCCATTATGGTGTCCTAATTAAGTTTTGCTGTTATCTACCAAAAGAAATGCCGCTTAGAGACCGTACCTATGAAAAAACACTCCAATTAATTTTGGGTGGGATCATTGCCTTGGCAGTGCTTTTTGCTTTGGTCCAAAGCATCGCATCACAATTCAGAAATCCCTATGAAACCCCCCATTCTACTTCTCCCCGTAAATGATCCTGGCGCTGTAATCCAGGAAAACATTGTCCGGCGTATATCTTTGGTGCAACGTTTCAAATGTTTCTTTTTTTATTTTAGCCTTTAGTTCATCATCGGCTTTGCCGAGTGCAGCCACTATAGGAGCCCCCACTTCCAAATGAAGGTTCCAGTAAACATCTGCAGTTCCTATAAATAATCTTTCGTCCATCTCTTTTTCCCGGATGCTTTTGGCCCCTGCTTGTTTTAGTAAGTTAGCTATCATACCGGGTTGAGCACAACGGAACATACCGGGAGCACCTGCCGGCGGCGGTGGTAATTGCATATTTTTGTTAATAGTGGACATGATTGCTGTTACCCAAAAGTTTTTCTCAGGCACATTCCATACAGCAGTAGCCAACCTGCCGCCGGGCTTCAAAACCCGCATAATTTCTTTTGCCGCAAGGTCCATCTCCGGAAAAAACATAAAGCCCATCCGGCAGCTCACCGCGTCAAAAGTATTATCAGCGAACGGCAGCGCGGAAACATCAGATACCGCTGTTTCAACATTCTTAAGGCCGCCATTAGCTGCATTATCAGCCGCTATTTTTAGCATTTCGTCCGCCAGGTCGGTTAGTATAACTTTTCCGTTGGGTATCATAGCGGCAATACTCAGGCCCGGCTCGCCCGTGCCACTTGCGATATCAAGAATTACCTCGCCATCTTTGGGTTTGATCAGGTTGATCATCTCATCTCCAAAAGGTTTCAGAAACCTCATGGTCAATTCGTCCCATTTTTTCCAGCCTGCCGAAAACTTATTCCAGCTATCTTTTTGCTGATCGCGTATTTGTTCTGATTGAGCGTCCATTACTTTGATTATTAATAATTTAAGTTACTCATAAAATCATTAATATTATCAAAGAATAAAGCTTAATTAAGTAACGACTCCTGTTCTTTCTTCAGCAGCTTGATCTCTTCGTAAATGCCGTCCCATAAATTGATCCGTTTTTGCAAAGCAGTGATCGAAGCTTCAGTTGCTTCCTGCCATTTTTGTTCATCACCCCCGCAAAGCTCTATGGTCATTTCTGTTGCCAGGTGGCTATGGTGACCGCCATCTACTTCAATATGACGCTCAAGATAATAATTGAATTTAGTAACCTGCTGCGGAAATTTATAGTCAAGGTCTTTTACAATTTCATGGAACATGTCAGGGATCAGGTCCTCGCGGCCATAAGTAAAAGCGGCTGCCTGCATGTGGGTCTTGCCGGCGTTGATCACGTCGAAGGTGTAGTTAACAAATGATTTGACCTCATCAGACGTTTGCGCTGCGGTAAGGGCAGTATCAAGATCATTAGTAGTTTGCAAAACAGTTATAAACCGCTCAAAACCGGTGGTTGATGCTCCGCATTGTGTCATAGCATCCAGGTACATTTCATAATGACTCAGCCGCTTGCCGGTTTCGTCCACGTCCGACTCCTCGCCCGCTACGATCTCGTTGATCAGATACCGGGTATCTGCAGAGCCTACCGGGAACCACGGCACCTGCGTACAGGTAAGATTAAGCTGTAAGGCTTTGAGCAGCGACATGAAATCCCATACCGCGTAGATATGGTGTTCCATAAACACGTACAGGTCCTCCAGGCTATTAATGGCATTATAAACAGGGTGATTAATTAATTGCGCTCTATAAGGAGCAATAGCTTGTTGTAATTTACTGATCTGATCATTCATCGCGGGCTCTTTTTTAGCGCTGCAAATATAATAGTTTAACTTTATGACGATAAGTATAAAACAGTTACAAATACAGGTGCACCATTTTTCTCCACGACCTGGGTGTGTGCGCAAAGTTATTCCAGATATAAAACTGATGAGCGATAGATTTGGCCCAAAGCGATTGGCTAAATTCCTGGTTCGAAGTTAAGAACGGGTCCGTTTGGCCTACTACCAATGTAATTTCCAGTCGGCGCAAAGCCTGTAGCTGTACATCGTCATATATATTGGTGATAAACTGCTGGGGCATGTTAAAGTATATATCCTCATTATGATAGCCGTCAAACAGGTCGCGGAAAGAATGTACCTGCCGGCCAAGGTCATAACGCCCGCTCATGCAAACCACTTTATTAAATAGCTGCGGGTGTTTAAATGCGATATTGGCCGCATGGTAGGCGCCCATGCTGCAGCCGGCGGCTTCCAGGTCATTCGCCGGATTTTTTTTCCGCATTAACGGCATTACTTCGTGCAGGATATATTGTTCATATTGGATATGGCGATAGATCCGCGAGGCCGGATGCGCCCATCCGTTATAAAAGCTTTCGGCATCAACACTGTCCACGCAAAAAATTTGCAGCTCGCCCCTGTCTATGCGGTCGTGCAGGGCCCCAATAACACCCCAGTTCTCGTAATCATAAAAGCGGGCCATCCTTGTCGGGAAAAACAACACCGCCCTACCCGCGTGTCCGAATATCAGCAGTTCCATATCCCGCTGCAACCGCTCGCTATACCATTTATGATATTCTCTGTTCATTTAGCTGCGGTTATTTTGGCCGAAAGATCATTATAGCGTGTTAACTGAAGATCAAAAAACCATTAAGTGTGCATATTTAACTGCCTTTGAATGACGGATTTCCAAACCTCATATCCTTTTTGGCTCAGGTGTAATCCATCATCCAGGAAATAATTGACCCTGGGACGCCCATCATCACCCAGCATCGAGCTAAAAACGTCAATAGTTTGCCAGTTTGGCCAGTTCTCGCTGATTTCGGTGGCGATGATCAGGTTGGTAAACTTAAATTGCTCGATCAGGTGCCAGCGGCTTAAGCTTGGTTTCAATGAAATAAAATAACAGGGCAGCGGGCCAAAACGTTTTTGGACCCTCGCTGCGATATCACGAAAAAAAATAAAAACCTCTTCCGGGTGCCTGCCATCCCCCAGGTCGTTGTCGCCTGCATAGATAACCAGTCTTTTAGGTTGATAACCGGTCATTACGCGCTCAAAAAACCAGGCGCAGGCTGCCAGTGTTGATCCGCCGAACCCCAGGTTAACCGGGTGGAGTTCTTTAAAATCTTTTTCAAGATCAGTCCATAACCTGATGGATGAGCTGCCGTAAAACAGTGTCTCCGGTTCATGGGTGGTCTTTGCGCGCTGGTGTTCCAAACGCTTTATTTCATGTTCGTACCAAAACATACCGTATGTGTGTTGTTAACCTTCTCAAACCTAAATAAATGGATTTGAAAAAAAGACGTTTTTACCCATAAAATACAGGTTTTTGTCATTATTAACAGTTTCATAATTTTGTGTCAATATTACACTTGACAAAGGCCCCAATTGACATAAAAAAGAAAAAAAATGATAAAACCCCTGAAGTAAGATTCTGCAATTTTGCTGTTACAAATACGCAGAGTGCACATTTTTAAGCAACTTTGGGTATATTAATGCGTTAACACAACATGCCCGTTTTAAAAATTAAATACCTGTTGGTTATTGCCATGTTTATGTTTGTGGCAAAGCCTTTTGTAGGATTTAGTTTACGCTATCAGCATTATTTTAAAGCGGTACATCATCACAGCCCCAATATCCTGGTAAAATCGTTCACCAAACGTAAACAGGAGTACACTGACGAAAACGAAACAAACATTGCTAAGGTACAACAACGGCTTGCTAACCCGGCATTACCATCGGTACTGCTTTTCGCCATTGCTTTAAGCCTGTTTTTGCCAGCCGTTTTAAGGTTGGTTAAAACAGTTACCCATAGCATTTTAGCAGCAATTTATTACAGCCTTGCCCCTCCGCAACAACTTTACCTGCTTGGCGGCAAACTCACTATTTAAAGTCTTTTATTTTCTCCTCAACATACGCGTGACCGCCTGATGGTGGCCCTCGCCCTATAATCCATTTTAATTTTTACTAAACGTTAAAAAATGCACTATCTGAAGCACAAGTGCATGGCGATATTATGCTTTTGTGTAATTACCGCTTATGCACAGCAACCCGCCCCCCTAAGTTTAAAGGTGTTGCTAAATACCGTCGATCAAAAAGCGCCCGCGTTACTGGCCGACTCGGCAGCTATAGGCGTAAAACAAGCCCAGGCCAACGAAACACGCAATGCCTGGCTGCCTAACCTTAAATTAAACTACCAGGCCGATGTGGGCACCAATAACAATGTGGCCGGCCCTTATTTCGGCTTTGGCGTTGTCCCGTCAAACTCAAGCGGCGTGCGGGCAGAAAGCAATACCAGTGCGGTCTTGGTTAACCTGGGCATTGCCGCGTTGGATTGGGAAGCCTATAATTTTGGCGCCTATGCCGCGCAAAACAAAGTTGCAGGGTCTGACATCATGGTTGAACAAAACCAGTTTCAGCAGTCTAAATACCAACTGCAGGCCTATACCATTGGAGGCTACCTGCAATTGATGCGTTTGCAGGATTATCTGACCATCCAATCGCGCAACATACAACGTAATGAGCAGATCAGGCGATCCATACAATCATTAGCCAAAAGCGGCGTACGCCCCGGTGTGGATACCAGCATTGCCGAGGCTGAACTCTCAAAAGCGCGGTTAAATTATATCGAGCTGGATAATCAGCTTAAACAAACACAACTGCAATTGTCGGCCATAAGCGGCCTGCCCTATCAAACCATTATACCGGATACGCTGGCCGGCACTAAATTGATAGGCCAGGCAGACGCGGCATTATCGCTTAATGCAGATACGGCCAACCATCCTTATATCAATTACTACAAAGCGGTGGTGCAAAATAGCCGGCAGCGAGAAGAGCTGGTTAAGAAGCAATATAACCCCAAAATCCTGGTTGAAGCTGCCGCCTGGGGCCGCGGATCAAGCATTGAGAACGATAAGTTTGGCAGCCTGGCAAACGGCTGGGGATTTGACAGGAACAATTACCTGGTAGGTGTAGGGATCTCTTATAACTTATTTGATTTGCGCCGCAAACAGCTAAAGCTGCGCACCCAAAAAACAGCTACCGATTATGCCGCTAAAAAACTGGACGAGCAAAAATCGCTACTGGCACTAAGCATTAACCAGGCGGATGTAGAGCTGAATACTGCCAAACAACGCTTACAGGAGATCCCCGATCAGCTAAAAGCCGCCACCGCGGGATACCGCCAAAAGCTATCACTGTATAAAAGCGGGCTTACAGATATTATTGAGCTGAACGCGGCCCTGAACATCCTGTACCGTGCCGAAACCGATTATGCGCAGGCCAAATACGCCTATACCAGCGCGCTGTTCCAGAAGGCTATCACAGGTAACCAGCTACCGTCTATTTTAAACCTCTTAAATTAATTTAACTATGTCCATGGTCACATCAGCGCTTAAAAGGCCCATAACGGTGGTGGTAATCACCCTGAGCCTTTTAATATTTGCCGTATTAAGCGCAATCAATATACCTATAGATATTTTCCCGCAGCTAAACCTGCCCACCATTTATGTAATAGAATCATACGGCGGTATGTCGCCCCAACAAATGGAAGGCTTCTTTTCTACCCGTTTGCAGGACCAGTTTTTATACGTGAACGGTATTAAAGGCATCAGCAGTAAAAATATCCAGGGCCTTACCCTTATCAAGCTTGAATTTTATGAAAGCACCAACATGGCCGAAGCATCGGCACAGGTGGCGTTGCAGGTAAACCGGGCGCAGGCTTTCTTCCCGCCGGGCGCTTTGCCGCCGCAGGTAGTAAGGTTTGACGCCTCGTCATTACCTGTAGGCCAATTGGTGCTGGATAGCAAGACCGAAAGCCTTAAAGATATTTATGACATGGCTGCTACGCGGATCAGGCCCATGTTTTCTACGATATCGGGCCTGTCGGCACCGCCGCCGTTCGGATCAAATGCACGGTCGGTAATTTTAAGTGTCGACCCCAATAAACTGCGCAGTTATAGCCTGACACCCGATGAGGTGGTAGAAGCTTTGTCAAAATTTAATGTGATGTCGCCGTCGGGCAATTTACGGGTGGATAATACCATCTACGTAACCTCGATGAACACGCTGATCAAGAATACTGACAGCTTTGGCAACATCCCGGTAATTACAAAAAACGGCGTGCCCGTTTACATGAAGGACATTGCCCGCGTTACCGACGCTGCCGACGTAACGGTTGACTACGCGCTGGTAAACGGCAAACGTTCGGTTTACATCCCCGTGGTAAAAACCGCCGACGCCAGCACCTGGACCGTAGTACAAACCCTTAAGAGCAAACTGCCCGAAATGCAGAACCTGCTTCCCGACGATATCAAGATCAGTTATGAGTTTGACCAGTCTGTATTTGTGGTAAACGCGGTAAAAAGTTTGATAACCGAAGGTGGCCTTGGCGCCTTGCTGACCGGCTTAATGGTACTGCTATTTCTGCGCGACTGGCGCAGTAGCTTAATTGTAGTGATAACCATACCGGTATCCATCCTGATAGGTGTTTTGCTATTAAGCCTGTTCGGGCAAACTATCAATATCATGACGTTGAGCGGACTGGCTTTGGCGATTGGAATTTTAGTTGACCAGGCGACGGTGACAATAGAGAATATTCACCAGCACCTGGAGATGGGCAAGTCAAAAAAACTGGCTATTTATGATGCCTGCGAAGAGATCGCGTTTCCGTTACTGTTGATCTTGCTTTGTATCCTGGCGGTATTCGCGCCATCCTTCCTGATGAAGGGTGTGCCAAAGGCGATGTTTTTACCGCTGTCCATGTCCATCGGGCTTACTATGATCGTGTCGTACATAGCTGCACAGACCCTTGTACCTATTTTAAGTAACTGGATGATCAAAGCCGAACAATACCAGCATTATCACCATGGCGACCTGCATGCGCACGCCGGCGAAGCGTTGGACCGCGAAGAAGAAAAGCAGGTGAACAAACATTTAAACCAGGAACAAAAACATCCCGAAGACAACGACTTTTTCGAGAAGGTAAAGCTGCGTTTCATGGGTATCATTACACGTTGGATGCCGGCAAAAAAAGTAATTGTGCCTGTTTACCTGGTGTTAGTGCTTATTCTGGCCGGGGTAGGCTTTGTAATTATTGGCAAGGATATGATGCCTAAACTTAATAATGGGCAGTTCCAGCTGCGCATTAAAGAACTCGAAGGCACCAGGCTTGAACGAACCGAGGAGAAATTCAAACAAGTACTAAACATTATCGACAAAACGGTAGACCATCATGTGGCTATTACGTCGGGCTATATCGGGTTGGTACCCAGCAGCTTTGGCAGCAGTAACCTTTACGTATTTAATACCGGTACGCATGAAGCCGTTTTGCAGGTAAACCTTGATGAAAAATACCACGTCAATATGGATGAGCTGAAAGATGCCCTGCGCAAAAATATCAAACACGAACTGCCCGAGATGACCATCAGCTTTGAGCCGATAGATATGACGGAAAAAATAATGAGCCAGGGCGCCTCAACCCCGATACAGGTGCAGGTTGCCGGTAAAAACCTGCAGCAGATAGAGGATTACAGCAATAAGGTATTAGCCAAGCTTAAAAAGATCCCCTACCTGCGCGATGTGGAGATAGACCAGCCTCTAAATTTCCCGCTGGTATCTATCACTTTGGATAGGCTGAAGGTCGCGCAGCTGGGCTTGAATATCAAGGATATCTCCCGCTCGGTTACGGCAAGTACATCATCAAGCCGGTTTACCGAGAAAAACTTATGGCTCGATGAAAAATCGGCCTATACTTACCAGGTACAGGTACAGATCCCGGAGTATGTGATGAATACCATGGACGAGTTGAAAGAAGTGCCGTTACTAAAAGGGCAAAGCACACCAACCCTTGCTGACGTTGCTGATTTTAAAGTAACCTACGCCCCCGGCGAATATGACCGCGCCGGCCCGAGGCGCTTTTTAACCGTTAGCGCTAACATTTACAAAAAAGACCTTGCGACTGCCACGGCAGATGTGCAGAAAGCCATGAAAGAAATTGGCGCGCCGCCAAAAGGTCTGATCGCCGATTTAAAAGGAATGTCAAGCCTGTTAACAGATACAATGAACAGCCTGCAAAGCGGTTTAGGCTTTGCTGTTTTGGTGATATTTTTATTGCTGGCAGCTAACTACCAGTCGTTTAAATTATCATTAACAGTATTATCCACAGTGCCGGCGGTAATTTTAGGATCGCTGACAGCTTTGCTGATCACCGGGTCGACACTTAACCTGCAATCGTACATGGGTATGATCATGTCAACCGGAGTATCTGTTGCTAACGCGATATTGATTGTAACCAATGGCGAGAAACTCAGGCTGGAGTACAAAGATGCTACCCGTGCCTCCATCACCAGCGCGGCTATCCGTTTAAGGCCTATATTGATGACCAGCTTTGCCATGATGGCGGGTATGATCCCCATGGCATCGGGCATGGGCGAAGCAGGCGAACAAACCGCACCGCTGGGACGTGCGGTAATAGGTGGCTTGTTTGCATCAACCCTTGCAGCCCTGTTTATTTTACCATTGGTGTTTGCCTGGATGCAGGATAAAACCACCTACCAATCGCCATCATTACTTCCCGAAGAAACATCAGCTATTCAACCCTCAACAATATAAACATGAAAACTAAATTGATCATATTAGGTGTAGTTACCAGCTTTTTGGCAGCCTGCGGCGGTAACGAAAAACCGGTTGACCTGACCGAAGCAAAATCGGCAGCAACAAAAAAATACGAAATAGGCAGCATTACAGAAAAAGCGCTGTCAAGCTATGCCCGCCTGCCGGGGGTATTAAACCCGTTTAACGAGGTTAACCTGTTCCCCAAAGTAAACGGCTTTGTAAAGCAAATTTATGTGGACCGCGGATCGGTAGTAAAAAAAGGGCAGCTACTGATCACACTGGAAGCGCCCGAAATGGAATCACAACTACAAGCGGCTAATTCGCGCTATTTACAGGCGCAGGAAACAGCAACCGCAAGCAAAGAAAAATATGAGCGCCTAAAACAAGCCGCGCAAGAGCCCGGCTCGGTATCGCCGCTTGAGCTGGATAACGCCGTATCGCGTATGAAAGCCGATGATGCCATTGCCCAGGCAGAAAGATCAAATATGGCATCTGTAAAAACCATGCAGGGTTACCTGAGTATCTACGCGCCGTTTGATGGCACCATTGTAGATCGCAATGTATCGCCGGGCGCATTGGTAGCGCCGGGTAAAGCTACAGATCAACCCATGTTATCGTTGCAGGATACCCGTAAACTACGTTTACAAGTTGCCATCCCCGAAGATTATGTAGATAAGGTTGACCTGGAACAAAAAGTAGATTTCACCTTTAATGCCATGCCGGGGGTTGACCATACGGCAAAGATCAGCCGCTCGGCAAATAGTTTAGGCGGTATGCGGTCTGAAGCGATAGAGATAGATGTGATAAACAATACCGGCCAGCTTAAACCGGGCATGTATGCCGAAGTAAAAATACCGATGTTATCGGGCGCCAAATCATTACTGGTACCCAACGGCGCCATTGTACGCTCGACAGAACGTAAATATGTTATAACCGTGCAAAACAGCAAAGCAAAACTGGTTGATATTAAAGAGGGGTTGACAGGTAAAGATTCCACCGAAGTATTCGGCGCATTATCAACCGGTGATAAAATAGTCAATAACGGCGGCGATGAAGTAAAAGACGGGGATACTGTTCAATAATATTAGGTATGCTATATATAAAAGCCGCATATAACAAATACCTCACCTTTAAATGGTAACTTTACCGCCCACGCATGGAAGAAAGAAAATATTTAACAACCTGGAGAAGATACATACCGGTAATACGTTTGCATCTTAAAAGAAGCCTTACCGCAGAGCAAAGCTTTAAACTAAACATTACTGATTTTGAATCGGCGGGCGACCGCGGAAAGTCAGGTTACACGTTTAACATCACGATGGAAAACGGAAAGGTAACCAACAACATCAGCGGATCGGCAGTGGCCCGTGACCTTTACGAAGCCTTAAAAACCGACGATTTGATCAAAGCCATGTTGCAGGATAAATCTGTAAAAATTAGTGTGGGCAAATCTTTTTTGTTAAGTATCAAAACAAGCCATATATCGGCATATAAAGAAGTATAAACCAATTAAAAACTACTTATGAGCCGGCGTGATATTCATGCCGGCTTTTTTTGTCTGAAAAACTTTGTAAGTTATTGTATAATAGGGTTTTATTATTTATATCTTTATTATAACCAATTAACCAATAACAATGAAAAAAATTATCACTTGTGCAGCTATTGCTGCCCTCTTCTTAGTTGCCTGCAAAAACAAGTCGGCAACTACCGCGCCTGCAGGCGACAGTACAGCCATGATGATGGAGAAAAACAAACAAGCCGCCCTAAACTTTGATATCGCTTTTACCAAAGGCGACATTGACGGATCATTTAAAGACTGCGCGCCTGATTTTGTTGATTATGGCAACGGAGCCATGAAACCCATGAAAAATATTGATTCAATGAAAATGGACGGAAAGCAATTTCTTTTAGGATTTCCGGATTTTAAGGGTGAAGACCTGCATGCTGTCGCATCTGGAGACACTGTAATAGTTACCGGCGTATGGAGCGGCACTTTCAAAAAGGATTACAGGAAGATGAAAGCAACCAACAAATCATTTAAAATGCCTGATGCTGACATTTTTGTTTTTAATAAAGATGGTAAAATAGCATCGCATGCTAACGTACAATCATACCTTTACGCCCTTTACCAGCTTGATGTACCGATGCCACCTAAGAAAAAATAAACGCTTTATACTTTATATAGCTGCTAAAAGGCTGATGAACAAATTACTCATCAGCCTTTTATTTTTTTCAATACGATGTTATTTATTAAGCCTATATTTAAAACAAACATTTTAACCTTTGCGACTGTTACTATACAGGCGCCTAAATACAATTACTTTTCAACTGCGCAAGATACTAAACGTTAATATTGGTGGCTAAAATATCCAAAGGAGAACTTACAGTTCCCCAATTCCCGGTTGTTGGTATTGGTGCCTCGGCGGGTGGCCTGGATGCAGTACGCGCTTTTTTAAAGGCGTTGCCCGCAAAACCGGGCATGGCATTTGTTTTTATACAACATTTAAGCCCTACGCATGAAAGCACTTTACCCGAGATACTTCAAAAAGTAACTCCCTTCCCTGTTCGACAAATTACCGATAACATACATCTGGAGCCGGATAATTTATATATCATACCGCAAAATAAAATAGTTACTACTACGGATGGCATTTTAAAACTTGCGCCTTTAGATAGTAAAAACAAAAAAGGCAATACCATTGATCTGTTCTTTTCTTCATTAGGTGTAGTGCATCAAAGCTATGCCGTGGGGATAGTACTATCAGGCGCTTTGAGCGATGGTACAGTAGGCCTACAAGTAATAAAATCATACGGGGGTTTGACATTTGCACAGGATGAAGGGTCTGCAGCATTTGATAGTATGCCACGCAGTGCGGTACAAGCAGGCGTAGTGGATTTTGTTTTACCGCCTGAGCAAATTGCTCAACACCTTATCAATATAAATCACCCGTTCACAGACTATACGCCAGACCAAATAAAAGGCACTGTACCACAGCAGGATAATGAAACGTTTAAACAAATATTAACGGTGCTGCGGGTGCGCCGCGGGGTTGATTTTACCTACTATAAGCAAAGCACACTTAAGCGCCGCATTATCAGGCGCATGGCGCTTAATAAAATAGAAAGGCCGGTTGATTACCTGAGTTTCCTGCGTGAAAACAAAAGTGAGCAGGATGCTTTGTATAACGATATGCTGATATCGGTCACCAATTTTTTTCGTGATCCGCAAAGCTTCGATGTTTTATGCAACAATATATTTCCTGCATTACTAAGTAATAAAAGCGATGTTGAACCATTAAGGATCTGGGTAGCTGGCTGTGCAACAGGCGAAGAAGCTTACTCTATAGCTATATGCCTTCAGGAACAATTAGGCGATAAAGCTGCTGCTATAAAAATACAAATATTCGCTACCGATATTTCTGAAACAGCCATAGCTAAGGCCCGTACAGGCATCTATCGGCAAACAGAATTGACAGGGATCTCGGCGTCAAGATTGCAACAATTTTTCACTAAGCTGGATGGCAATTACCAGGTAAGCAAAACCATACGCGATATGTGCGTATTTGCCCATCATAACTTATTAAAAGATCCGCCATTTTCAAAGATAGACCTGGTGAGCTGCCGTAATGTAATGATATACCTGGAGCCTGTTTTGCAAAAGAGGGCTTTAACCACGTTTAACTACTCGCTAAATGAAATTGGTTATTTAATGTTGGGTAAATCAGAAACTATTGGCAGCAATACAGATATTTTTACGTCATATAACAGTTCAGAAAAGCTTTATCGCAGAAAGGGCCCGTTAGGCAGATTTATGACGGTTAGTTCGCCGGGCAGGGAACGCACCTTCCGCGAAATTGATAAAAATGAACAGAAAGAAACCGCGGGCAATGATATTTTCAGAATGGCTGATGAAGCAATGCTTACCAATTTTATGCCCGCCAGCGTATTGGTAAATGACAAATTTGACGTTGTACAGTTCCGTGGGTCAACAGAAACCTGGTTAACGCCACCCATAGGCAAGCCAAGCTTTAACCTGCTAAAAATGGCGCGCGAAGGTTTATCTTTCGAATTACGCAATATGCTTCACGTGGCAAAAAAAACAAATTTGCCGGTACGCAAGTTCAATATGTTTTTTAAGATCAATGATCTGCAACACTTTGTTAATATCCAGGTTTTAAAATTGACAGAAGCTGTAGAAGAGCACTATTTGATCGTTTTTCAACCGGCTTCATCAACAGGTATTCAGCCTGTTATGTTTGAAAATACGCAACCTAACGAAAATACAAATTATGATGCCGCAGAAATGCGTATCGAGCAATTGGAGCGCGAACTAATACAAACCAGGGCGGATATGCGGATCGTATCCGAAGAACAGGAAACTGCTAATGAGGAACTGCAAAGCGCCAACGAAGAATTATTATCGGGCAGTGAAGAACTGCAAAGCCTGAATGAAGAACTGGAAACCTCAAAGGAAGAGCTGCAAAGCACTAACGAAGAGATAATGATAGTGAACAAAGAGCTGTTGGACAGAAATGATCAGCTAAATAATTCGCGCTTGTATACCGAAGGTATTGTCAGCACCATCCGCGACCCACTAATTATACTGGATAAGGACCTGCGGGTAAAACGCGCTACCGGTGGCTTTTACGATAAATTCAAGCTTACTGAAAAAGAAACCGAAGGATCTTATATATACGAAGTTGGCGGCAACCAGTGGGATCTGCCATTACTTAGAGAATTGTTAGAAAATGTACTCCCGGCAAAAAAAGTGCTGGCGGATGTAGAAATCACACAAATTTTCCCGACTATCGGCCGAAAAGTATTGTGCCTTAACGCGCGCGAAATTGATAACGTAAACAGCGAAAAATTAATATTGCTGGCTATTGAAGATATTACTGCTAAACGTAAAATAGAAGAAGGACTGATTGAAGTAGAGCGCTTATTAATTGAAAGTAAGGAACGTTTAAAATTCGCAGTCGACTCGGCCGGCCTGGGTACCTGGGATTATGACCCGCAGATAAGAGAGTTAGTTTGGGACAAACGCTGTAAAGAGATATTTGACCTGCCGCCGTCTCGTACAGTTGATATCGCATCGTTTTTTGAATTGATACATGCCGATGATGTTGAGCGTGTACAAACCAGCATAACAGAAACATTGAGTGACAAAGACTCTGGCGAATTTGATCTGGAGTTTCGAACCATACCTATTAATGGCAGGCCCAAATGGCTAAAAGCTAAGGGACGGGCTTATTTTAATAAAGGTGGCGATGCCATACGCTTTATTGGAACATTATTGGATATAACCGTTCAAAAACTGATAGACGAAGCTACCCGCGACCTGTTAAATAAGAAAGACGAGTTTATCAGTATTGCCAGCCATGAATTAAAAACGCCTATCACCAGCCTTAAAGCGGCGCTGCAAATGATAGAGCGCATGACCATGCAAAACGACGAAATGAAACCTATACAGGGTTTTGTTCATAAAGGCATTAAACAGGTTGACAAACTAATTGAACTGATAAAAGACTTGCTTGAAGTCACCAAAATACAGGCAGGAAAACTTGAGCTAAAGAAAACCCGTTTTACACTGGATGACCTGGTAAAAGAATGCAGCGAGGACCTGCAGATCCAATCAGAAAAACACCGGATCATTATCGAAGGCGAAAAAGGCGTTACCGTATATGCAGACAGGAACCGGCTTGAGCAGGTAATTATTAACCTGGTATCAAACGCTGTAAAATATTCGCCGGGTGCCGAAAAAGTTATTATTACCGTGTCCCATACGGATAACGACATACAGGTAGCCATTACCGATTTTGGTATCGGCATCCCCAAGGATAAGCTGCCATTTCTTTTTGATCGTTTTTACCGCGTGGACGATACTTCACAAAGATATTCGGGCCTTGGGCTGGGGCTTTATATCTCGGCCGAAATAGTAAGGCGTCATAGCGGCAATATCGGTATTGATAGTACACCGGGCGAGGGATCAACCTTTTGGTTTACCATACCGGGCTTAAGTTAAAATATAACCTGCAATAGCGGTATTCAAACCCATTTAACCTACTAATAAGTAGGTTTTGTCAATAATTGGTAAAGTTGGACTACTTTTTGCCTATAAATTATTGCAGGCGTTAAACCGTTTGCGTTTTTTTAGTCTATATCAATAACAGCTGCAAATAAGGCTGACTAACTATAAAAAAAACAAAATTATGAAAAGGATATATCAGTATTTGATGATGGCAGGCTTAAGCGGATTATTGTGTTTGTTTCTGGCTGTTCCTGCTGATGCACAACGTGGGGGTGGACACTCAGGCGGTGGCGGCGGTAGTCGTGGCGGCGGTGGTGGCGGAAGCCATTTTAGCGGTGGTGGTGGCAGTCGTGGCTTCTCAGGAGGTGGCGGCGGACATAGTTTTTCCAGTGGTAGCAGAAGCTTTTCAGGCGGCAACAGAGGTTTTTCTGCAGGCCGCAGCACAAACAGTTTCAGGGCACCCAATGCCGTTTCAGGCTCGAACGCTTTAAGAGGTAGCGCACATGCTTATAGCGGTAACTCATTCGGCAGAGGTAGTGCAAGCAACGGCTATCGCCCAAGTGCAGGGATCCGTGGCGGTTATACAAGGGGCGGCCGTTATTATCCGGGTGGTTATGGTGGCCGTGGATATGCAGGACGTGGTTATGGATATGGCTATCGTTATAGCCCCTGGTCCTCACACAGAGGCTACTATTACAACCGTGGTTTTTATGGTAGCTTATATTACCCGCGCCTTGGTTTTAGCTTAGGTATTTTACCTTACGGCTATTATCCGTTCTTTTGGGGAGATGCCCAGTTTTACTACAGCGGCGGTTATTTCTACCAATACAACAACGACCAATATACTGTGGTTGAGCCGCCTATAGGCGCTGCAATAAATACTTTACCAGGCAACGCACAGGCAATAACTATAAATGGACAGCAATATTACGAGTCTAACGGTGTTTACTACCTGCCTGTAACAAAGGATGATGGCAGCTTAGTTTACCAGGTTGCCGGTAAAGATGGCCAGTTAGATACAACTGCAACTGACCAGGACAACGGCGGCTATGATAATGGTGGCGGTAACCCTCCACCGGCTAATAACCAACCGGCTGTTGCCATGCCTGAAATTGGCGACCTGTTTTACAGCCTTCCGGCTGATACCAGGAAAATAAGGATCGGCGGCCAGTTATATTATGTATCGCCTGACGATTTTTATTACCAGGAAACACGCGATCAGCAAGGTGCCAAAGCTTATAAAGTTGTAGGTACCCCTGACGATAGTCCGGGCAACTAAAAAATAATTTCAAAACAAAAAGGGTGAGCACTGATAAAGTGCCCGCCCTTTTTTATTGCATGGAAACGAGCCTATAAGCGCAATACCATAAGTTAGTGATTAAAAAATGCGCCGTAGATGCAAAACGTCGGTAGAAATAGAAAATGTATAGCGTGCCATAGGTACGCAACTTCGCAAGTATCGTACCTGACGGCACGAATTTTTGGTTTGTTGTTTTTGCTACCGACCTTTAACACCTACGGTGTTTTTTAATTTAATAAAATTGCTATAAACGATTAAAACACAAGCATGACAAACATTTCTGCGCTATACTGTTATTTTGATTAACATTTAAATCCTTTTGAAAAAATGAGTAAAGTTTGGTTAATAACAGGCTGTTCTACCGGTTTCGGGCGTGAACTGGCTAAAGAAGTATTGATGTCAGGCTACCGCGCCGGTGTAGCTTCACGTAATACCGACGATGTAAAAGATATTATAGAAGCGTTTCCTGATACCGCTATCGCGGTAAAGTTGGATGTAACTAAGGCCGATGAAATAACAGCCGCTGTTAAACAGGTAAAAGAAAAATTCGGGCAGATAGATGTATTGGTAAACAATGCAGGTATAGGCTATTTTGGCGCTATCGAAGAAAGTGAAGAAGATCAAGTAAGGCGCATGTTCGAGATCAACTTTTGGGGCTTGGCGAACATCACCAACGAAGTGTTACCTGTAATGCGCGCGCAACGTAGCGGGCATATCGTAAATATTGCTTCTATCGGCGGCTTGGTTGGTTTCCCGGGTGTAGGCTTTTATAACGCTACTAAATTTGCGGTTGATGGTTACTCTGAAGCATTGGCTAAAGAAACTGCACCGTTGGGTATAAAAGTAACCGTTATCAATCCAAGCGGCTTCCGTACCGATTGGGCGGGAAGATCTGCCAATAACAGCAAGATCGTGATCGATGACTATAAAGAAACTGCCGAGGCTAATAAACAAGCCATCCGTGGTTATAGTGGCAAACAACCCGGCGACCCTGAACGTGCAGCAAAAGCTATTGTTAAAGCCGTTGAGGCCGAACACCCGCCATTACACTTGCTGCTTGGCGTAGCCGCTTTAAAAGGCGCGCGCAATAAGCTTGAAGTTTTGAAAAAAGATTATGACACCTGGGAAGAAACAACCGTTGGCGCTGACTTCCCATCAAATGAAATATAAAAAATGGATCTGCAATTAAAAGATAAAATAGCGCTTATATCCGGCTCGACCGCCGGTATAGGCTATGCGACTGCCAGGCAGTTTGCTGCCGAAGGCGCACAGGTAATTGTTAACGGCCGTACCCAGGCCCGTGTTGATGCTGCTGTAAAAAGTATTATTGAAGCAACCGGCAATACAAAAGTTAGCGGCGTTATTGCTGATTTCTCAGACAAGGACCAGATCGATACGCTGATAGCCAAAATACCCGAAGTGGATATCCTGATCAATAACGTGGCTATCTTCGAACCTAAGGCTTTTGCCGATATCAGCGATGAGGATTGGCTGCGTTTTTATGAGATCAATGTATTAAGCGGCATCCGGTTGTCAAGGGCTTATTTTGATAAGATGCTGCAAAAAAACTGGGGCCGCATCATATTTATTTCAAGCGAATCTGCCGTGCAGATCCCGCAGGAAATGATCCATTACGGCATGACCAAAACCGCGCAGCTGGCCATAGCACGTGGGCTGGCAGAACTAACCAAGGGTACCAACGTTACGGTAAATTCGGTATTGCCCGGGCCTACCTTGTCTGAAGGTGTAGGCGGCTTTATCGAGAACCTTGCAAAGGATCAAAATAAGACCAATGAGGAGATTGAAGCTGATTTCTTTAAGACCATGCGCCCTACGTCTATAGTCCAAAGGTTTTTAACTACTGATGAAATAGCAAACATGATCGTTTATTTGGCAAGCCCGCTGGCATCTGCAACCAATGGTGCAGCTATACGCGCCGAGGGTGGTTTGTTGAAGACAGCGATATAAAAATAGATTACATTATCGGAATAGATTTTGGTCTTAAATGCCGATGGTTTAAAAGCCATCGGCATTTTTTCTTTATATGGTTAGGCAGAATAAATGAATAAAATAAATAGCTGTAAAAATATTCAGAACAAATACATATACAGCCATGCCTAAAATACCTGATACTTATCCCAATTTTGAATATAAAGCCAGTGAACTTAATAAATTTATCGCCACTAAAGAGATGATCACCATACTTTTAAAAAGTGGTGAGATTATCCATTACTTCCCTGAAAACACGGCGAGTTTTTTACGATGGTTATCTGATCATCGTATTAAAGATATTAAGTAAACAAGTTCTATTACGACCTATTTACAGATTATACTCTACGAAAATTTCATCCTTGTAGCACCATAACCAATTCTCGCCGGGCTCGGCAGATATGATCACCGGGTGCTGGGTAGCATGGTAATGCTTGGTCATGTGCGTATTTGGCGAACTGTCACAACATAAGGTTACCCCACAGGTTTGGCAGGTGCGTAAATGCAGCCAGTCGTCGCCGGTTTTAATGCAGTCTTCGCAGACATATTCTTTTGGTTGTATGATCTGCTTTATTTTCTCTAAATGTTCGCAAAGGGGTTGGTTTTCCATAATTTATAAAATATTTAAGGGGTTATTACGGACATGGGTTATTTTAGCCTCAAACATTTCGGCCATTTTTGCTGCACGCCATTTAGCTTCTTCGGCTTTAACGCCGGTAAACAGTTCGTCCACGGTTTTATTAAACAGATTTAACCAGGCAGCAAAATGCTCATGTGCTACCGGTAATTGCGCATGCGGCATAAACGGACTGCCAAAATAGGTATGCTCATCCAGTAATACGGTTTGCCAGAAACGGTACATTTTTTCTAAATGCTGCGGCCAGTTATCCTGTATGCGCTCATTAAATACCGGCGCCAGTAAGGCATCGGTTCTTATCCGTTCATAAAAAGTATCTACCAATACCTTTATATCGGCCAGCGTCAGTATCTCGGTTTGCTGCATATCATGATTGCCTTTCGATGTTGTTTCTTACCCGTGTCATATGTATCGTAAACGTAGTACCCTGTTTCTCAGTACTTATAACATCAATTTTGCCTCCGTGTTTTTCTACAATTTGTTTTACGATGCTTAATCCTAACCCTACCGACTCTTCGCCGCGGATTCCCTTACGGCTGGCCTTTGAGAAACGATCAAAAATAAAAGGCAATAAATGCTCGGGAATGCCCATACCGAAATCCTTTACATCAATAAATATTTGCCCGTTAGTATCACGCAGGCTGATCTCAATACGTTCGCTCTCGCCCGAGAATTTAATAGCGTTACTGATCAGGTTATCCATCACCCGCTGCATTTTCTCCACGTTGATATGCGTAAAAATTGGATATTCGGTGCCGTAGTACAATATCTCTACCTGCCCCAATTTGCTTCTTGACCACTCTTCAACAATCTTGAGCAGGTATTGGTTAAGCTCTATTTCTTCAATATCAAAAGCACCGTCTTTATCATTGTTGGCCGTTTCAATCAGGTCATTAATTATAGCGTTGGCTTTAACGCATGATGTACGGATCATTTGCAAATTTTCCTGGTTATCCTCATTTATCGAGTCGTCATCCTGCATAATCGATGATAACGCCATGATCGCGGTCAATGGGTTTCGCAGATCATGCGCCACAATGCCCAGTATCTCATTTTTTAAGCGGCTGGCAGTTTCTATCTCGATGTTCTTTTCTTCAATCGCTCTAAGCTTTAAAAAGTTATCGGCCCGATAGGAGAACGAAAATCTTGACATGCAATAAAATACAGTAAGCAATACAAGCGATGCAAAGTTATTCATGATGATCTCAGTCGTACCGGTCTGATAATAAGGCAACGCCATGGCAAAGAAAGCACCCGCCAGCGCGGCCAGTATCAACGTTTCAAAATATTCGAAAGTAAAAAACATGCCGGCTATTATCGTCCCCATAAGGTACATCACCAGGGTGTTACGCGGGTTGTGCATGGCAAAAAAAGTAACCCGTATGCAACTGATCATAATAAACAGCGCAAACAGCAATACTAAAAACTGGCTTAAATAGGCCTGCGGCTTGTTTCGCTCATATTGTTTGATCAATAATATACAGGCCAGGTAAAAAACAGGTGTTATTAAAGATGATATAAGGTTAGCATTATTAAATTCATCATAATGGCTTATATTCTGGATAGGGATATGATACAGCGTAACAATAAACCTTAAAGAAATATTCAGCAAAAAATAGATCAGGCTTACCGTTTTTACAGTTCTTAGGTTCTGGATCGTATTATAACTTCTGAAAGCGGCTTGGTAGTCTGAATTAATTCTTGAAAAAAAATGAACCCTCATATAAAATCATTGGCTCACTAAGATACGTAATCCGATAACATGTGCTTAAAACTTCTAAGAATATTCTTATAGTTTTAAAAATATTAAACTACAAGTTAAAAAGCTTCACCTACATCAATAAACAGCCCCTTTGAACCTTGCGTTCCGAAGCCATAATCGATAGTAATATTGGTTTTTGACAGCTTATTAATATTGATGCGTAAGCCCGGCCCGTAGCCGGGTTGTATGGCCTGCAGGCGTGTGCCTTGTTGCGCAGAAAAGGATTCGACATTGGCAAAAACAACTCCGCTTATTAAGCCATTGGCTAAGATCCTGAAGCGATATTCGGCTTCGCCATAAACCATTTGCGCGCCCCTGAATCTCCCCTGGATATAACCCCTGCCGGTGGCAGAATTTGCATCCCATGATGTACTGGGCAGGTCCATATACTCCGGCCTGCCGTTTAGTACTATCCAGTCATAACTCCATAATGCCAAAATATTGTCAGAGCTCGCCGGAAATTTAATGTACTTGCGGGCATCGAGCGTTAAAGAAGTCCAGGTTGAACTGCTGCCCAAACCTGCCGGGCTGGTGCGGTATTGCAAAGAAGTATATGCACCTTTGGATGGATTTATGGCATTATCCCTTGAGTCATAAAAACTGTTAAAAGCAAAACCCGATGCAATGGAACGGGCTGTTTTGCCATACAAGGCATAATCAGATATGCCGCCGTTTATGTTGCCCTTTTCGGTAATGTTATAATGGGTATCAAACATATAACCTAAACCCATGTAAAAATTCCCACTGATGTGGCGCAGCACCGTTTCATAAAAACGCACAAAATTATAATCCATCGGGTCCTCATTCTTCATCTTTGAGCTGCTTCCCAATCCAAATGTGCTTTGCGGGAATTTATAGAAGCGATAATCGCCCACAAAATTATATTTGTTGTTTTTGCTCCAGATACTGCTCTGTACCGGGATACTGAATTGCTTGTTCTGTGTATAGGATGTACTGGCCACAATGGTGGATACCCGCGACTGCGGCCCGGTGCGGAACGTAACATTACCCGACAACACAACGGCTAATCGCGACACCAGCGTGTAGCCAATGGCCGGCACAATTGAAATTACTGGTTTAGAGGTAATACTATCATTAACAGATGGCGTAGCTTCATGAAATATGGAGCCTATCAGGCTGTACAGATCTTTTTGAGGGGTGCCTTTTTTTGATAATACGGTAGTATCTTTTTTTACCTTATGTACCAGTGTGCTATCCGTATAGATCTTGGTAAGCGGTATCTCGGGGTTGCGTTGAGCGAACAGTTGCTGGCTGTATAGTAGTGTTATCAATAAACCGCAAAGGGTGTAAATTATCCTCATGTAGTAGGCGGTTTTTGTTTTTTAGCTGTCTATAATTAATGCCTCACGCACCGCTAAATTAGTTATTTTGATGATACCCCGGCCAATAAACATTAAACATTTTTAGATATTATGGTAAGTTAATACTCAATATTTATTTACTTTGCCACCTATAAACTTAATATTTGATATGACTTACTGCCTGGGTATAAAGGTTAAAGAGGGCCTGCTTGCAATTGCTGATACACGTATTACATCAGGAACTGATACTACTGTAAAAAAGAAAATTTCGATAGCGCAAAAGGATGGATTTTCCCTTTTTATTATGACAAGCGGCCTGCGCTCGACCAGGGACAAAGCGCTTGTGTATTTTAATGAATTATTAGAAACAACAGAATATAATAAGCTGTATAAAGCTGTAAACGCCTTTGGCGAACAGGTTAAGCGCGTGGTTAAAGAGGACAAGGAATCGTTAGAGAAAGCGGGCTTTAATTTTGACCTGCACACCATCATAGGAGGGCAGTTAAAAGACGATGATGAGCATAAATTGTTCCTGCTGTATCCTGAGGGCAACTGGGTTGAATTAGGGCAGGGCGCCCCATTTATAATTATAGGTAATTCTGGGCACGGAAAACCCATTTTAAATCGTACCTTAACAGAGGATTCGAGTTTAAGACTTGCGCTGAAGGTTGGATTTTTATCTTTCGACTCGACCCGTGTGAGCTCGAACAATGTGGATTTCCCGATAGATGTGGCGATCTATAAAAAAGACAGCTTCAATATTATACAACAGCGTTACGAGAAAAAAGACCTTGAAAGCATTTCGACTCAATGGGCCGAAGAACTGAAAGCAGCATTAGAGCATGTAACCGAAGACTGGATGAATTTAGCATTTGACAAACTAACATAACTACACCCCTATGAAATTCGATGTATTCACCGAGATGGAATATACAGTGAAGTCGGAGAGTACATTGATCTTAAACATCAATGCTTTAAGAACGCAGCACCAAACAATATTAAGCGAAGAATTTGTTGTTAGCCCTGATATAAAAACCGAGGAACTGCCCTCGACCAGCGGCGAAAACCGCATGGTACGGTTTGAGGTCAATAAGCCCGGAATTATAAAAGTGACCTACCAAGCTACGGTAGACAATTACTATAAAACTGTTGATTACGAAGGCCAGTACGAAACCCCGGTAGCACAGTTTGACTATTCTATATTACCTTATTTATATCCAAGCCGTTATTGCCAGTCGGACAAGTTATATCGCCTGGCGCATAATATGTTCGGGCATATTGTTAATCCATTTACCAAAGTTATTGCGCTTACAGATTGGATCTACCGTAATGTGGAGTACCTGAGCGGATCGACCAATTCAGAAACATCGGCTTTTGATACTGTTACAGAGCAGCAGGGCGTATGCCGTGATTTCGCGCACCTGGGCATCGCCTTGTGCCGTGCGCTTACTATTCCCGCAAGATACTTTACCGGCTATACCTATCAGTTAACACCGCCCGATTTTCATGCCTGCTTTGAGGCTTATTTAAACGGCGAATGGATCTTGTTTGACGCTACCAAGCTTGTCCCGCTAAACGGCATGGTTAAAATTGCTACCGGCCGCGATGCCGCCGATGCCGCCATAGCCAATATTTTTGGCGATGCCGAACTTAGCTCAATAGTAGTAAGCTGCGAGTTAGCCGGTCAGGGCTTTGAACCGTTGATGTACGGGCATATTGATTATAAGGGGATATCGTATCTTTGATGTGCAGATATGCTGATGCGTGGATGTGCAGATGATTGATTAGTATCCATTAAACAGCTTGTCATTTCGAAACGAGGTACGAGTGAGAAATCTATACACAAGCGTTTCGTAAACCTGTCTTGTATAGATCTCTCCCGCTGATCGAGATGACAAAAGCATCATTTGCACATCTGCATATCCGCACATTTGCACATCGATTAAGCCGGTTTCACCGGGCTGCCGATCCAATCCGTTCCGGGTGATAGGCGTTCACCTTTCATTACTAATGATAACGCTTCTATGCGGGTATCATCCCCTAATTCGCTATCGTACAAAATTATGGTGCCGGCGCCAATGCTGCTTCTTGCCCCTATTTTTACGGCACCTACCTTCATTACCCTATCTTCAAACAAGTGGGTTTGCGGGCCGCAGTCCTGGTTAAGGGCGGCATCATCGTGAATGGTTACCATGTCAAATTCGGTAATATCTGTAGTGTTCATCCAAACCCGCTTGCCTACTTTTACACCCAGTAAGCGCATGAACGGTGGCAGCCATGGCGTCCCCTGTAAATAATCCAGGAAAAACGGGATAGCCAATGCCTCGTAAGTTGATGTAATAGCCTCACTCTTCCAAACCGCCCAGCTCCACATGGGTTTTTGCTGTGCCTTATACTTGCCAATCAATACCCACTTCAACACCAGCGGAACCAGGAACGACGGCACACCCATAAAAAACAGGTAATAGAACGGAAAGTATAAAATGATCTTCCATAAAGGCTGATCAACCACCAGATCATGCGCGTAGGCGATGAAGAAAATCGAGAAACAAATAATGGCACTCTCCGGCAATATGATCCGGATAAATTCAACAAACCCACGGGCAAATTTGCGGTAATTGTTAGGGTGTATGGTTAGCTCATCGCCAAATGGCGTACTTTCCTGCCTGCGCGGTAAAGGTATGGCTGGCGAGCCAAACCAATCCCTCGCTGTATTTTCCTGCTGTTGCTTATCGTCTGGCGGTGTGGACAATACGCCTATCAGCATATTACTATTTAGCTTATATCCTTGCGGAATAAGTGCGCTGTTACCCACAAAGCTGTTGTTGCCGATAATTGTCTTGCTTAATATCAATTGCTGCGCGCGTACATCGGCTTCGCCAAGTGTTACCGCATCGGCAATAAAAGCGCCATCGCCAATTTCAAGTAATGGATGGGTAACACTGCTGGCGGTCGAGATCTCTGTATTTTTTCCAATTTTAGCGCCAAGCATCCTGAAATAATCGGCCACATAAACCGTGGCGTATATAGGGTGCATTACGATCAGGCTTAACGACATAAGCTGATCTGCAAACCATTTACGCACATAAAAAGCACTGTAAACAGAGTACTTGCCGGGCTTGATATCATACTGCAGCAAGCGGGTAAGCAACACGGTTTCGAACACAAACAGTGCTATATACAACAGGGCCAGCATGGGCACATGCACGATATAATTAAAATTATAATCGGGCGCGTTATTGTCCATCCGGTTTATGGTGATGATGGTTGGCAGTAGCGGCAATAAAATAATGAACGGAAACGCCATCATACACATGATAAATATCAGCTTGTACTTGCGACGTGTAAAGGTTGATACCGGTTCAGGATGTGGCAGATCGGCAATGTTTTTTGTTTCTTTTAATTGCGCCGGGCTGCCCTGCCAAACCTCGCCTACGTTTATGGTTTTACCTGCCGGTAAAAAACTCAGATCCTGCAGCTCACCCCAATCTTCAACACGGGTATCGCCGGAAATGATGGCGCTGCTGCCTATGTAGGCGTGGTCGCCAAGATGAATGCGGCGCAGTTTAAGCAATCCGTTTTCGACAAAGGCATTGTTTAAATGTGTCTTCGAGCTGATGCTTGCGTCGTCGCCTATGGTGATCAGGTCTTCAGCGCCAAAGTTAAAATCGCTTACCTGCGCGTTTTGCGCTATTTTGATCCCCAGCAATCTTAAATAAAGCGGGTAAAGCGGCGTTCCATTTAGAAATTGTGCCGGCAACAAACGCTGAATAGTTTTTACAAACCACCATCTGAAATAATAGCTGCCCCATAAAGGATAATCGCCCTCTTTCATTTTACCTATCACCAGCCATTTGGCAGCAATTGATATGGTAGTAAATATGGGCGGAATAAACGAAAACAACACCAGCGATGTAATGATAGAGTACGCTACGCTATTGGTCTCCTGGTCTACATAATAATAGCCCAGGTAAGGTATAAATATCTGGAAGGCAAAAAGCCCGTATATTAACAACAACGACGCGGTTTGTGCCACCCAACAAAGCAGGTAACGGTGTAACGGCACTTTATTATAAGCCTTTTTATGCTTTGGCTTAACTTCCGGCTGGCTCTGCCAAACTTCTACCAGGTTGCTAAGGGGGCGGTTAAGATAAATGTCTTTTAATGATGCGCCGGGCAGGTTGGCGTCACGCCGTAACTGCGAAACAAACCCGGCAGCCAATAACGAGTGCCCGCCCAGGTCATCAAAGAAATCCATTTCGGGCGTGATATCTTTATTGGGGAAAATCCCGCGCAATACCGCCATAATGCGGTCGGCAGCCGGTGCGTTCAGGTCTATCGCGTTTAGCGGATCGTCGTTGATCGTAGTAAATGCTTCAGGTACAGGTAACGCTTTACGATTTATTTTACCGCTGGGCATCCTCGGCATTTCTTCAAGTGGTACAATAGTGCCCGGCACCATGTATGATGGCAGGGTTTTAGCCAGTTCTATCCTGAAAAGGTTCTCTTCGATCTCGTTAATGCCATCCATTACCACATAGCCTACCAATTGGTCTTGCCCGTTACCATCTTTTTTTATGGCAACTACTGCCGATGCAACCCCGGTTATGGCATTTAGCCTCACTTCTATCTCGCCTAACTCAATACGGTAACCACGCAGCTTTACCTGGTCGTCAAACCGGCCATGCAGATCAACGGTGCCATCAGGGTTGATCACTGCTGCGTCACCGGTACGGTACACCATTTTACCCGGCAGCACATCCAGCGACTTTGGTTTGGGTACAAATTTTTGCTGGGTAAGCTGCGGCAGCTTTACATAGCCCGATGCCACACCGGGGCCGGTAATCACCAGTTCGCCTTCCTCGCCAATAGGCAAAAGATTTAAATTATCGTCAACCACCGCCAGGTTGTAGTTAGGCAGCGGGTCGCCAATTACGATCTTGTCCCCGGAATTAAGGGACGCTATCGTGGCGGTAACCGTGGTTTCTGTAGGGCCATAGCTGTTATAAAATTTGATACCCGATCGTGCCCATTTAGCCAGTACCTGCGGGGTACAGGCCTCGCCACCGGCATTTACCAGGCGCAGCGAGCTTATGCTGTCATCCATTACAGCAAGCAGGCTTGGCACGGCGTGCAGTATGGTTATATTTTGTTCGGCAAGCACACCGCCTAATTCATCAATAGCTTTTGATGTGGTATTGTCTGACACCCAAATGGTGGCGCCTGCAAAGTAGCTTATCCACGTTTCTTCGCACCACATATCAAACGACACCGAGAATCCCTGGTACACCCTATCTGTTTCCCTGATATTAAAAACGGTTTGCTCAGACCTTACCAAATGGCAGATCTGTTTATGGCTTATTGGGATTCCTTTTGGTTTGCCTGTGCTGCCTGATGTGTAGAGTACATAGGCGCAATCATCAGGCTGCGGCCCTTTGGCTAATTTAACGGTTTGCTGCGGCGCAGGCCTCGGCGGAACAAACAACCGCGGACAGGGCGAGTTTAATTTTTGCAAACTGAATACACCATCCGCGCCAACTTCTTCTAATATCAGCTCGACACGCTCAGCGGGGATCTCCCTGTCAACCGGTACATAGGTAGCGCCTGATTTTACTATACCCAAAATAGCCACATGCAACTCTAATCCACGCTGCCACCATACTCCCACTTTGCTGCCGCGGGCGATGCCTTTTTTATTCAGATACTCGGCCACAACATTGCTCCACCTGTCCAGTTCGGCATAGGTGAGTGATTCCTCATGAAAAACAAGTGCGGTTTTGTCGGCATGTTCTGCCGCTGATCTTGAAAATAAAGTCGCCAGTGTTTCCTCACGGATCAGGTCCGGGCGATCGGCTCCGAGTACAATACTCAGTGAATTCATATTAGATGTGTATAGCTATCTTAGGGGATATCAGTTTATAATTTCGGTTAGGCTAACTACGTTCAATAGTAAGCATTGTTTTGTCATATCTGATAAAATAAGCAGCCGATAGTTTAACCCATTCATAATGAAACAACATTATTACAATGGTGTGGTTTTTTAAAATCAAGCAGGCAAATAAATTTTACAATACAGCTATAGTCACTTGTATTGGTTTTTTATTGATTTAAAGTAAAGTTTATTGGCACCGTATAAGATACCCTAACCTTTCTGCCATATTGACAACCCGGGATCCATGCCGGCGAATTTTCTAATACCCGCACTGCTTCACCGCTTAGTGTGGTGCTTGGGCTCCGCACAACTTTCAAATCGGTTAATGAGCCGTCCCTTTCCACAACAAAAGTCACTATTACTTTGCCTTGTGTACGGTTTAGTTTAGCCGTGTAAGGATATCTGATATTGGTACTAAGGTATTGACCGAAACCCTGTAAACCACCCGGAAATTGCGGCTGAATTTCGCGGACAGTATACGTGTAGGTTTTGTTATCGTCGTCTGTAAACTTGCCTGCTTTTAAAACGCCGTTATTGTATTCTTCAACAAAATGACCATGATCGCCAACATCACCATTCCAGGTGCTGTCTTTAAGACCATCTTTTACTAAGCCTTCTTCTATTATCTTTTTAAAATCATGATCAAACCCGGCGTAATGGCCGTTACCATTTTCTACCAGCACTTTCCCGGTGCTATCCCTGCAATCTAAAATTAAAGTACGGTCGCCTGAATTATTTTCGCCGGGTATATTACGCCTGTGGACATCTACCTTACCATTTGGGTAATAAGTATATTCGTCACCGGTTCTTTTTCCATTTTGATAATTAGTTACACTTTCTTTTTTTCCCGACGGATAAAAAGTTACACATTGGCCTTCTAATACAACACCGTCAGCCTTTGAGGTTTTACCAATTAACTTTTTCGATTTGTCTTTATAATATTCGTTGATGTTATAAACGGTCGAACCTGAGTCGGGATCACTAATCACCCGAAAATAGTCAGCGCTGTCCATCTCGTTCACCAGGCGGCCGCTAAATTTTAAAAAATATACGTTCTTGGTTTGTGCGAAAGCCGTCAATCCAAATAATTGAAAAAAAGCTGATATGATAACAATTTTAGGTTTCATAGGTAGTTAGGTTATGGCAGCTAAAGTAATAAATTTAACAATAAATCGCCGGCGCAATATTTGCACATTTTGACAAAAAAACTCCATGCCCGAAGGACCATCCATTTTAATATTAAAAGAAAAGCTATTACCATTTAAAGGCAAAAAAGTAATTGATGCCAATGGCTATGCAAAAGGGTTTGATGCCGATATGCTGATCGGTAAAACCTTAAAGGATATTAAAACCTGGGGCAAACACACACTGCTTTGTTTCCCTAAATTTACAGTGAGGGTGCACATGATGCTGTTTGGCTCGTATCATATTAACGAGCCCACTAAAAAGAACGCATCGTTGCACCTGCAATTTGCCAACGGCGAGGTAAATTTCTCTATCAGCGCGATCAAATTGATAGAAGAGCCGTTGGATGAGGTCTATGATTGGTCAGCAGATATTTTGAGCAAGGATTGGGATGCGGGTAAAGCCATTAAAAAGCTTAAGGCAAAACCAAAAATGATGATCTGCGACGCGTTGCTTGATCAGAAGATCTTTTCAGGCTCGGGGAATATCATAAAAAACGAATCGCTTTTTCGGGCGCGGCTGCACCCTAAAAGTATTATCGGCGAGATCCCGGATGATAAACTGGATGAGCTGGTAAACGAGGTTACAAAATTTAGCCGCGACTTTTTAAAATGGAAAAAAGCGAACACGCTAACCAAGCACCTCGATGCTTACGAAAAAGATACCTGCCCGCGTAACCTTATTCCGTTCCATAAAACAGATACCGGCAAAACAAAACGGCATTCTTATTATTGCGAGAAATGCCAGGAGTTGTTTGATTGAGTGGCGAAAACATACAAAGTTTAAAACTTCGTATGTCTGCTATGTTTGGGTTAGTGTTAAAAATTCTTTTAGTTAACCCGAGTGTGCTAATAAATATAAGCCTAACATCAGGCACAATATTCCTCCAGACAATAATTTTATGTCCCATCCTAACTGATCTTGATCACCTCTTAAAAATATTTTTGCTTGATTGTAGATCAACAATATACCTGCACCTACCGAAACTAAACCACCTATCACATATTCATAGTTCATATTACAGAATAATTTTTACACTCAATTATCCTAAAGGGTCTTTACTCCACCACCCTTACTTTCAAAAAACTCGGATGCTTTTTTGAGGTATAGATCTTGTGCGTAGCCTTTTTAAAATCGTCCTCATTGGCCTTCATGATATTTACAAACGTTTGCGGGTTACGGTCAATCAGCGGGAACCAGGTACTTTGCACCTGCACCATAATTTTATGGCCCTTTTTAAACGTGTGCAGGATATCCTGCAGCTCAAAGTTAACAGGTGTTACTTTGCCCGGCACAAATGTCTCGGGATGTTCAAAGCTGTTTCGGTATTTACCGCGGATAGGTTCGCTGCGCACCATTTGTTCGTACCCTGCCATTTTCACACCAGCACCGGTAAATTTATTATTTGATGCGGTGTCCGGGTAAACATCAAGCACCTTTACTACAAAATCGGCATCAGTGCCTGTGGTGGCTACCTTCAGGTTTGCCCACATATTGCCGGCAATGGTAACATCATTGGTCAAAACATCTGTCTGGTAGCTTAATACATCCTTCCTATCTGCCAGGAAACGCTGGTCGGCAGTCATATATTCACGCTGCATATCCATGGTCTGGTTCCTGTCGGCTACAAACGGAACAGGGTTAGCCGGATCAGACTCGTATTGGTCGTAACTCTCCTTATCACCTGCCGGCGCGTCAAATGATAGCTTACCTCCCGGTAAAAAATACAGTTGTTTTTCCTCCGCATTTTTTGGCGGCCATGTATCGTAAGTTTTCCATTGGTTTACACCGGTTTCAAAAGTGTTGATGGGCGCTATGTTCAGCTCGGTACCTTTTAGATAATGGCTGAAGAATTTAAATTCAATATCGTCCCGGTAATGCGGGCCTTGCGGGCCGCCAAAATCCACATCGCCCAAATGATCACCCGGCCCGCGCGACCAACCGCCGTGTACCCACGGGCCCATAGCGAAATAGACAGGTGTAGCCGGGTTATTTTTGGCTAACGTTTTATAGGTATTAATTGCGCCATAAAGGTCCTCGGCATCATACCATCCACCGGTAACCAACACAGCCGTTTTAATATCATGCAGATGGGTCAATACGTTCCGGTCCTTCCAATGCTGGTCATAATCCGGGTGATCTATCATTTCGTTCCAAAGCCGTATAGTATCTTTATAATACTTATCGTTGGTGTTCTTCATCGGCCCCATTTTCATGAAGAAATCATAGCCATCAGTTGTACCCGCCTCAAAACCTTTGCCGGGGCGCTGGGTAGGCTTATCATCCTGCCGGTTGGTAAAGCCCGGGTAAAAGCCAAAGTTGGCCACTAAAAAGAAAGCGCCATTATGCCAGCCGTCATCGCGCCATAGATCAGCAATAGGCGCCTGCGGCGAGGCCGCTACCAGCGCGGGATGCCGGCTTAATAAAGCGGTTGTGGTATAAAATCCGGGATAAGAGATTCCCCATACCCCTACTTTGCCATTATTGTTGGGGATATTTTTAAGCAGCCAGTCAATGGTGTCATAGGTGTCTGTGCCTTCGTCAATATCCTTTTTGGTTTTATGTACTTCCAGTTCGGGTGTCATTTCTTCGTAGCCCCCCTCGCTCATCCAGCGGCCGCGTACATCCTGGTAAACAAAAATATACCCGTCATAAATAAACTTTGGCGACGGTCCAAGCGACGATTTATAAACACCCGTGCCATACGGCGCTACGCTGTAGCATGTACGGTCCATCATAAATGGATATTTCTTAGACTGATCTTTTGGGACATACACCGATGTAAAAAGCTTTTTACCATCGCGCATGGGTATTTGGTATTCGTATTTGGTGTAGTTAGCCTTTATGTATGCTGCATCGGTCGCGGTGGTACCCGGTTGCGCGCAGGCACTTAAAGCAGTGATAAGGCCGATAAAAAAGATCAGTTTTTTCATAGTAAAGTTCAAGTTTTGAAAATACGGAATACAACCGCCAATATAAAATACAAATCGATCTATCTAATAATAAATTTTTATCGTCAACAACCCTAAAAAAATATTTTACCAATTGTAACATTTTTGTTATAATAAGTTTGTAGCTTTATATTAACCATTATAAAGGAGGTCCGAATTATGAAAAAAGCACTCATATTATGTTTGTTGGCTTTTGGTATTAATGTGACGACAAAAGCGCAATGCCCGATCAATGAAATCCTTACTACAAAAGACCCGCAAACCATTGCGAGTTTGATTGAAAACAATACAGAATGTATTAAAGAATCGTTAACGCAAATACCCGAATTTCAAAACTTTAGGGTATATGTAGATTATTTGTACAATACATCAAGGCCGTGGATCTATCATACCAATCTGCAAAAAGAAAAACTGTTTACAGACTTTTACGCTACCTGGGGACAAGCCTACCCAACCATGAGTTCGACCCCGCCTGCCGACCCTGAATTTTATGAAGCCATAAAAACAATGGTAGCTACAGACCCTGCATATTTTACCCAGAAAAAGGAAACCAAGATCCCGGTTAAATACCAGCAATGGTTATATGTTAAAAACCTAATTGCCAAATACGGCGAACGTGATGTTGTTGCTTTAGCCAATGCCGCCGGTAAAGTTGCTAACCTGGCAACCAACAATTACTCGGTATTTGTGTCCAATTAACCCCCTACCTCGCCCGTGTAAAAACCGGGTGGGTGGTATTTTCATGTATTTTTTTAAAAGTTCAGTTAAGGCGATGAGTGTTATGCTTATCGCCTTTTTGTTTTTTGGGTGGGATAGCTTAGTCTAAAATATCAGCTATATCATCAAAGCCTTTTTCGCGGGCCAGGTCGGCAGGCAGTTTGCCGCCTTCCATGCGGATATTAAATTCGGCACCGTTTTCAAGCAGCAATATCAATAACTCAAGATTACCGTGTTGTGCTGCCGAGTGCAGCGGAGTAAGCCCTGCTTTTTGCGTTACATTAACATTGGCGCCATTCTCTATCAGCATGCGCGCTATGTTGGTGTAGTTTCCCGCGGTGGCAGAGTGCAGCGGGTAAACATTAAAGCCATTGTTTGATGGCTGATTAACATCGGCACCTTTTAAAACAAGGTAGCGGGCAACTTCAAACTGCCCAAAATAGCAGGCCAGGCCCAATGGCGTAAAACCATCATCAGCATATAAATTTACAGCGTCGGGATGGTTGAATACCAGGTGCGCAACCACATCAAATTTACCGGCAGCAGCAGCTTCGAAAAGACTAATCGCGTCGACATATTTCAATAGCAGGGCGGTAACCTCGGGCCTTTTATAATAGCATGAAAGCATCAATGGCGAAACCTTATGGCTTGTCATTTGGGTTGCCAATGCAGGGTCTTGCGTTAATAAGTCATTAAGGCCGGGCAAATCAGCATCAGTGATACATCGTTCCAGTAGTTCTACACTCATTATTCTACACCATTATTCAATATTACTAAAAAATTAAAAATAACCACACATAGTTGTTTAATCTATTAACTTTATATTTGCACATACTTCTGTTACATAAGGGATGCCGGTAAAGGGAAATCAATTTAAGTCAAATAGTTTTAAAGAGGAGAATCAGCCTCGTCAATCTTCAGAAAAAGGTTCAAGGGAGCGCACTGCAAAGCCAAAAGTTGAAAAAATGCCGGTTTTTGACCTGCATGACGGTCGCTTAGTTAAAATATTGGGGCTATTTTTCCTGGTACTTTCTTTATTTTTTTTGATTGCTTTTACCTCATACCTGTTTACCTGGCAGCAAGATCAAAGCTATGTATCGACAGCAAATGGCGGTTGGCACAATCTATTTAAAACCCAGCAGGAATTGCTTGATAACGGCGTTAAAAACCCGGTGGTCGAGAACTGGCTGGGCAAGTTTGGCGCCTTGCTTTCAAACCAGTTTATTTTTGAGTGGTTTGGTATAGCTTCCTTCCTTTTTGTATTTGTTTTTTTTATTGTAGGCTATCGTTTGCTGTTTAAGGTAAGGCTGTACTCGGTTGCTAAAACGTTAGGCTATTCGCTTTTTGGGTTGGTATTTATATCCATATTTATTGGCTTTATTCATGCCTTAATAATCGACTATCCGCACTTTTTAGAGGGCGAATTTGGTTATTGGAGCAATAAGCTACTCGACGCCCAGATCGGCCAATCGGGCACCGGCGGCCTGCTGATATTCGCGGCGCTGACCGTGCTGATCATCGCTTATAACATTGATTTTAAGATCCCGAAACGGAAAAATAAAGAAACTGAACTGGCAGGAGTCGCAGGTTTGACTGATAACTACAGGCCGGAACCTATACCACTTGTTGACGAAGAAATATCGCACCCGGTTGAGTGGCCTAAAGGCAATAACACCATAAAACCCGAAGCATTTACCAATCAGCCATTGGCACCGCTAACGCCCGAGCCAATTTTTCATGAGCCGGTAGTGCTTACACCTGATGATGAAAGTGCAGACCCTGATTTGGATACAGACATTCCGCTAACACTGGAAACAGAAAGACCGAGCCCTGTTTTAAACGTCGAGAAATCTGACGATGAAAAAGCAAGATCATTGGTTGAGCAATTTGGCACGTACGACCATAAGCTTGACCTTGCATCATATAAATATCCTACGCTTAATTTACTGGAAGATTACGGGACAGGTAAAATAGCCGTAAACTCCGAAGAACTGGAAGCCAACAAAAACAAAATTGTTGAAACGCTTAACCATTATAATATCGAGATCGATAAGATTAAAGCCACCATAGGGCCTACAGTAACCCTGTATGAAATTATTCCTGCCCCGGGTGTACGGATCTCTAAGATCAAGAATTTAGAAGATGATATCGCGCTAAGCTTAGCGGCTTTAGGCATCCGGATCATCGCGCCTATGCCGGGTAAAGGTACTATCGGTATCGAGGTACCTAATCAAAATCCTGAAATGGTTTCTATGCGGTCGATACTTGCTACAGAGAAGTTTCAGAACACCACCATGGACCTGCCTATTGCTTTAGGTAAAACCATATCGAACGAGGTATTTATTGCCGACCTGGCTAAGATGCCTCACTTATTGGTTGCAGGTGCTACCGGCCAGGGTAAATCGGTTGGTATTAACGCTATTTTGGTGTCGTTGCTGTTTAAAAAGCACCCTGCCGAGTTGAAGTTTGTTTTGGTTGACCCTAAAAAAGTAGAGTTGACCCTGTTCCGCAAAATAGAACGCCATTTCCTGGCCAAACTGCCCGACGAGGCCGACGCGATCATCACCGATACCAAGAAAGTGGTGAACACGCTTAACTCGCTTTGTATCGAGATGGACCAGCGTTATGACCTGCTTAAAGACGCACAAGTACGTAACCTGAAAGAGTATAACGCCAAATTCGTCAACCGTAAAATAAGCGACCCTGAGAAACACCGTTACCTGCCATTCATTGTACTGGTGATAGATGAGTTTGCCGATTTGATGATGACCGCGGGTAAAGAAGTTGAACAGCCGATAGCGCGTATCGCGCAGCTGGCCCGTGCGGTGGGCATCCATTTGGTTATTGCTACGCAACGGCCATCGGTAAATATTATTACGGGTACTATCAAGGCTAACTTCCCGTCGAGGCTGGCATTCAGGGTACTGTCAAAGATCGACTCGCGCACCATATTGGATGCCGGCGGTGCCGACCAGTTAATTGGCCGTGGTGATATGTTATTCTCGACCGGCAGCGATTTGATCCGCCTGCAATGTGCGTTTGTGGATACACCGGAGGTAGAGCGGATCTCAGACTTTATTGGTAACCAGCGCGGCTACCCCACTGCCCTGCTGCTGCCTGAATACGTTGGCGAAGGCGAGGCCAGCAGCTCGAAAGAATTTGATCCGAGCGACCGTGACCCCATGTTTGAGGAAGCAGCGCGCTTAATAGTAATGCACCAACAGGGATCGACCTCGTTGATCCAGCGCAAGCTAAAGCTTGGCTACAACCGCGCCGGCCGGATCATCGACCAGTTAGAGGCCTCAGGCATTGTAGGCCCGTTTGAGGGCAGCAAAGCCCGCGAGGTGCTGTATCCTGACGAATATTCACTAATGCAATATTTGGAGACGTTGGATAAATAGCCCCTCCCAACCCTCCCCGGTAGGGAGGGCTTTGAATAAAAACAAAAAAGTCTCCCCTACCGGGGGAGATTTAGAGGGGGCTGCTCTCCATATTAACAAGTCATAACCACATGAAAAAAATATTCTTTTATATCCTCTTCATCCTAACCGCCACGCATACCTTTGCCCAAAAAGACGCACAGGCCAAAGTTATTTTAAACCAGGTGAGCCAGAAATACCGCTCATACCCTATTATAAAAAGCGACTTTAGTTTTACCATTGATAACCCGCAGGCTAATATTAAAGAAACACGAAACGGCTCATTGATCACCCAATCCAAAGGTGGTAAATACAAAGTGACGTTATATGCTACCACAGGCGCAAAGACCGATGTTGAGCAGGAAATAATAAGTGATGGCAAAAGCCAGTGGACCTACCTGAAAGCCGATAAAGAAGTACAGGTAAGCGACGCCGATAACAGCGGCGAAGGTTTTAACCCCGCGCAACTATTTACCATGTACGAGCATGGTTATAAATACATCTACACCGGCGACCAAAAGATAGGCGGTAAAACCTACCAGTCGATAGACCTTACCCCCGAAGACGACAAGAAGCCATTTTTCAAGATCAGGTTATTGGTAGATAAACTGAAGAAACAGATCTACAGCGCGCTGATATTCGACAAAAGCGGCAGCAAATACAACTACACCCTGCGCAGCCTAACCTCGGCCCCAAAAGTGCCGGATAATACCTTTACGTTTGACACCAAAGCGCATCCCGGTGTTGAGGTGGTGAATTTGAAGTAAAGGATTAAAGTTTATTTCTTTTTTTTGAATTTAAGACGTGGAAAGGTTTTGTTCATACTATCATATACTTGCTTTAAATAAGTTTGCTGGTTTTGATCATAGTAAATATTTCTACGTCCATCATAATATTCTGTTGTTAAATCAGACTCACCGAAGGATTTAACATAGGTGTATCCTTTAAGATTGAATGCAAGTTGATAGTACATATCATCGCTAACGTTTAACCCTTCCAGTTTCTCTTTCCCATTCTGCATTGTTTTGAAGGTAGGCTTTCCAATATCTTCATGAATAATTTCAGATAAATGTGCTGTCAGTAAATCGGCAACAGGCTTAATTTTATCTTTTAAAATCTTGTACTCATAACATTCGTCAACAAGGGTTATAAAATTATGCTTTTGATATATCCAGATCAGGAATCGGTCGTTGCGATATACATAACAGGGAGAGGCATCAAAATGGGTATAAGTAATTATTCCTCCGGTAGTAGGCCCATAAATCATGATGGTATCAATTCCTATTTTATTTAATTCGCTTATTTTTGCGGCCATTTTAACGTCAGCCGTGCCTTGCGAATAGGCCACGTTAGCCAACAGTACAATCAAACCGGCAATAAAAACAGCTTTTTTCATCACTTAAAACTAAGTATATAAATCGTTAAATTACCGTTTTGATTTACGGTTATATATCTTGAAATTGGTAGTACCAATTCTAAACCTGTGCTGCTATGAGAAATTTGCTTTGCCTGCTTTTACTTCTGTTTTGCGGCGCGTCTGCATTTGCTAATAAAGTTGACGAATTAAAAACTGACAGCGACGTTGTGAAATTTATTCAACCGTTGCAGGAAAGTTTTAATTACAAGGATGCTCCTAAATTAATCATGTATTCAAGTGAAGAGTTGATTAAAAGACACAGCTGCGATTCGCTTGCAGGTACATGGCATATTAAAAATTGGGAAAAAGTTGATTTCAACAACGACAATAAAACTGATCTGCTGGCCATTATTAATTGGTATAATACTGATTGTAATTTTATAGCGATAGATAAAGGCAATAACACTTTTCAGCTCATACAGATTGGCGGAAGCTCTTACGAAAATTGTCAATTGGCAAATACGATCAGATACGCCGGACAACAGATGGTTGTATTACACACCTGGTCGAGCACACGTCCGGGCCACAAAAATGCCAAATGGATTTCACGTACCGATACTTTAACATACAAGTATGGCGATTTTTTAGAATTTAATAAAGAGCCGGCACATTACAAAATTGATTCTATCATCTACAAAACAGAGCCTTGTTTTGGTACATGTCCTGTATTCAAAATAGAAATAGATCACAAAGGGAAAGCAAAATATGATCGTACCAATCCAAACATCATATTTATACTTAAGCCTGGTGAAAAAATAAAAAACATCTTTAAAATGGTAATAAAGAAACCAGACCTGGAAGAATTGTACAAATTTCTTGGTTATATTAACATTAAAAAATTAAATGAAAATTATGCAGTCCGGTGGACTGATGATGCAACAGCCATTATTTATATAAAGTTCAGTGACGGATCTGTAAAAACTATCAAAGACTATGGCTTAAAAGGCACGTTTGGTTTATTAGCCCTTTATAAAAGATTTTATGCGTTAACTAAAAGCTCTGACTGGAAATAATTTAAAAATTACTTATCATTTTAACTTTTTATTGTTTGGCGTGCAAGCAAATAGACATTAGCCAAACCGTGGCCAAATTGCTAAACTTTAAGATGGATTACGGCAAAGGCAAACTGACCACCGATAGTTTTATTTGACTATTCACGCGTAATCAAGGCCAAACAGGGCGTATAAATGTTGTTACCTGATTTTAATTGATCGCGAGACTATTTAAGAGTAGCCAAAAAAACTTACTTTTAGTGCGACATTAAAGTTTAACCAACACTAAATCAATGAAGCATTTTTACAAACTTTTATGCTGTGTCCTGTTTTTTTGGGGATCGGCCGTTCACCTGTACGCGCAAAGCAAAAAACTTTCTCTAACATCTCCAAACGGCGAGATAAAGGTTGCTATTACGCTGGGCGATAAGATCTATTACTCTGTATCTGATAACAATACCGAATTACTGACCAACAACCACCTTGCCTTAACCCTTGGCGACGGTGTTTTAGGCGCTAACCCAAAGCTTGTCAGCTCAAAAAATATCAAAGGTGATGAAGAAATAAAACCTTATGTCGCGTTAAAATTTTCGACTGTCAGGAGCGTGTACAATGCGGTATTGCTTAATTTCAAAGGCAATTATTCGGTCGAGTTCCGTGCTTTTAATGATGGTATCGCCTATCGTTTTATCACCAGCAAAAAAGGCGAGATCGAAGTAAAGGATGAAGATTATACCATCAACTTCCCTGATAGCTATTTACTGCATTTACAGGAGAATAACGGTTTTAAAACCTCTTATGAAGAGTCTTACGTGCATATTGAATCGGCTGATTGGAAAGCTTCTGATAAAATGACCAACCTGCCTATATTGGTTGATACCAAAAAACAATTCAAGTTGTTGATCAGCGAGTCTGACCTGTCTGATTACCCCGGCATGTTTTTGAAAAGCACCGGCGAAAACGGTGCCGTTGCGACTTTCCCAAAAGCGCCACTTGAGTTTGGGCCTGATGGCGACCGCAGCGAAAAGATCCTGAAATCGGCAGATTACATTGCAAAAACCAGTGGTACCCGTAATTTCCCGTGGCGCTACATCGTGATCACTAAAGATGATAAGCAGTTGTTAGAAAATACCATGACGCTGAAACTGGCGTCAAAAAGCGTTATTGGCGATCCGTCATGGATCAAGCCGGGCCAGGCAAGCTGGGAGTGGTGGAACGATGCCGCTCCTTACGGACCGGATGTAAATTTCGTGTCAGGCTATAACCTCGAAACGTATAAATATTATATCGACTTCGCCTCTAAATTTGGGGTAAAATATATCGTGATGGACGAAGGCTGGGCAAAAAGCACCACCGACCCATATACCCCAAATCCTAAGGTTGATGTTAAGGAGCTGATCCGTTACGGAAAGCAAAAAAATGTAAGCATCGTGCTTTGGCTAACCTGGTTAACCGTGCACAAAAATATGGACCTGTTTAAAACCTTCCACGAGTGGGGCATAAAAGGTGTTAAAATTGATTTCATGGAACGCAGCGACCAATGGATGGTTAATTATTATGAAGATGTAGTAAAAGAGGCGGCCAAATACCAGATAATGGTCGATTTCCACGGTGCTTTCAAACCATCGGGTTTAGAGTATAAATATCCCAACCTGATCTCGTACGAAGGCGTGCGCGGCTTAGAGCAAATGGGCGGCTGTAACCCTACTAACAGCATTTTCCTTCCATTTATGCGTAACGCCGTTGGCCCTATGGATTTTACCCCGGGCGCTATGATCAACATGCAGCCTGAGGTTTACCGCGCCGAGCGGCCAAATGCAGCCGCAATAGGTACACGTGTTAACCAAATGGCTTTGTACGTGGCTTTTGAAAGCGGCATACAAATGCTTTGCGACAACCCTACCCTTTACTATCGCAGTGCAGATTGTACCGACTTTATTACCCAGGTACCAACCACATGGGACGAAACCAAAGCGCTTGCAGCTACTGTCGGCGAAATTGACGTGATTGCCAAACGCAAAGGCGATAAGTGGTTTATCGGCGGTATCACCAACGGGAAAGAAAAAACCCGCGAAGTGGAACTGAATTTTGATTTCCTTGACAAAGGCAAAGTTTATAACATGACCTACTTTGAGGATGGCATCAACGCCGACCGCCAGGCGATGGATTATCGCCGCAAAATAAAACAGGTAAAAGCCGGCGATAAAATGACCATTAAAATGGCCCGCAACGGCGGCTGGGCAGCGGTGCTTAAATAAGCGGTGTTCATAATATTTAGAAAGCCCGATCATTTTATGGTTGGGCTTTTTTATTGGTACTCAATCAGAAGCGGCGGGCTTGTGCGATTCCCCTCTTGAGAGGGGTGGAGGGGTGTGTTCTTTTCAATTCATTAACACACCCCTGCGACCGCACTGTCAATCGCGCGCCCCTCTCAAGAGGGGAACTTTAAGACATTCTATCTATCAAACAGGTTCAACATAATTGATAATAAACTTTGCCAGTTGTTCCTGTTCGGCAATGGTTAGTGTTTCGCCGTCATAGATCCAGTAGCCCTGCGCGTCAAAAAGGATGCGCCCCAGGTAATCCGGGTTTTCGGCAAAGGCAGTGTATATATCATAACAGGTTACGGCATCGTGATCTGTTGTATCTAAAACCACGCGCACTACTTCGTCCGGGCCGTTCTTCCGTTTTATCCAGGCTTTTGCCTCGCTGATCGTATGCGTATTATTTATCATCACAAAACAAATTTGGAAATTATTTTGCAATTAATCGCATAAAATACTAAAAAAATTAGTATGAATATTCTTTACTGTTCAAAGTGATCAATCAGAACCGGGCTGACGGAAATATTCAAACAATAACATAATTTGCAGTAAAATTAAGTCCCCAAATAGAAACCATGAGAAGTTATATCAAGATAGGACTATGCCTTTTAGCGACCTTTGTTGTAAACAGTGCCCTGGCGCAGGTTGTCACCAAACAGCAGGCGGCGCTGGAAAGAGCTAAAACAGATTCATTAACCAAAGTTAACTACCGGGAAACGCTGCAAAGCTTAGGTATCAAACTACCCGTCCTGCCGTCTATGGCGGACGATCCGAACCGGCCTAAAAATTCAATTCCGGTAAATAATGGCAGTGGTTATACTGATGCTCATGGCCAGTCACTTCACCGCTCGTTATGGGGCACCTGGGTAAACTACGACGAAGATAAAGCGAACGATTATACCTTGCCCGATCCCTTAATATTAAAAAACGGCAAACCGGTAACCAATGCTAAAATGTGGTGGCAGCAACGCCGGCCGGAAATTGTGAATGATTACGAAACTGAGGTATTTGGCCGCGTTCCTAAAAATACGCCGAAAGTTACTTTTGAGGTAAGCGATATAGATAAAGCTGCCTTGGATGGCAGCGCAATAAAAAAGACCATTACCGGCCAGATCGATAACTCGGCTTACCCCACTGCAAAACCACAGATCAACTTAGTGTTATACTTGCCGGCAAAGGCTACGGGCCCGGTACCGCTGATGGTGATAGCCTCATCAAATACAAAAGGAAATAATGAAACCATTAAACTGTTGATCAGCAACGGTTGGGCGATAGCCTATTTTGATACCAACGCAGTTCAGGCTGATAATGGAGCCGGATTAAGCGAGGGAATAATCGGGCTGGTAAACCATGGAAAACTAAGAGGCCCGGAAGACTGGGGTGTATTGCGCGCCTGGAGCTGGGGGTTGAGCCGGGCGTTAGACTATTTTGAAACGGACAAAGCCATCAACCCCAAACAAATCGGCATCGAAGGGCATTCGCGCTGGGGTAAAACCGCATTGTTAGCCGGCGCTATGGATCCCCGCTGGGCCATTGTATTTGCCAGTTGCTCGGGTTCGGGAGGCGCATCGCTGGAAAAAAGGAACTTTGGCGAGAACCTGGACTTAATTGCTGCCGAAAGCGAATATCATTGGATGGCCCCCAATTTTATAAAATATGGCGGCAACTGGAAAGCTTTCCCGGTTGACGCGCATGAGATGATGGCGCTAATAGCCCCAAGGCCATTGTTTATCACTGGTGGAACGCAGGATATTTGGGCCGATCCGTTAGGCGAGTTTAAAGCCTGCGTTGCCGCAACGCCTGTTTATATATTATTAGGCAAAACGGGGATCACTACCAAAGAACTACCGGCACCGGATGTCGCATTGCTGAATGGTGACCTGGCATTTCGTGAACATGCAGGCGGCCACACTGATTCGCTCGATTGGCCAACTTTTGTTGATTTCGCCAAAAAGTGTTTTAAATAACAGGCGCCACTCCTTCTCACTGGTCGAAGTTTAGCAACAGCGTAACTTCGTCCTATCATATAGCAAGCATTCTGCTTGCGTCTATCTTGTAAAGCAAGTTGAAATCTTGCCGTATTTTAGGTTACATTTCATTAAACTTAGACCAGTGTGGGGAGGCTTATTAATTGTAAGGATAAGTGAGTTAAAAAATGTTAAAAGCAAGAAATATAAGTTAAATAACTAATAATAACCTGTAAATTAGGTATCATATATCAAAACATTATTGCTTCACCTAAGTTAAACACGATGATCTTCGCTATTAAGAAGTTTAAAAAGCTATTCATTTGCTTTGCATTTGCGTTAAATAGTATAAATGTAAATGCGCAAACGACTTTACTTCAAAATGCAATTGATAAGTTGGAAGGCTATAAAAACTTTAGCTATCAATGTATTGAAAAAACACTAGATCATACCACTGATACTGCAACAAAACAACATAAGGATATATTTCAAAAAGTCGCTGGTGATGAAAACTTTGGTTACTTATTCCGCCTCGAAACGCAAGAAATAGGCAAAAGTTACCATGTCATTGATATATATAACGGACAAAATTTAATATCCATAGCTCCTGATGACAGCACTTATCAATTTGCCGACGTTAAGAAATATGTTATGCAATCGACATTGCCAGCGTTTTTAAAATGGTTAAAAGGAATATCTGAAAAAAAACCATCGGAAATGGTTGGCGATACAGCTATAAATGGCGCTGTTTGCCGTCATTCAATTTTTCATATTTATGACACTACTATTAACAAGGAGCATTATCATACCGATATAAATGTGTTTATTGATAAGTTATCAGGGTTTCCTAATCTTATAACGATAAGAGAAAAAGTACCATTATTTGGTAATATTGCAAACTACTATATAGCCTATCAGTATTCCAACTATAAACTTAACCAAGAAGGTATCGGGATAGCGGCCATGATCGTCCCTAAAGGTTTTCACCCGCCGAAGAGTCAAGCTGTGTTACCATTAATAGCGCCGGGAACAGTTGCTCCGGACTGGACTCTGTACACCACGGATGGAAAACAGATAGCACTGGCACAACTGAAAGGCAAAGTTGTATTAATGGACTTTTTTTTTATTGGCTGCGGCGGTTGTATGGCGTCCCTTCAATCGCTGGATAGAATTTACGGGAAGTATAAAGATAAAAATTTTTTATTGGTAAGCATCAGCACCAGGGATAGCAAGAAGGCAGTAACAGGGTTTAAAAAAAATTACCATATAAAAAATCTTATATGTGGCGATGGAGCCGATGTGGCCCAAGCCTATCATTTGCCAGGCGCACCTCTTTTTTATTTCATCGACAAGGAAGGAAAAATAGGCAGCGTTCAATATGGGTACATAGATAATTTTGAAGAGAAGGCAACTTTAATAATAAATAAGCTATTAAATAAATAACAGAATTGGTTGTTATTTCTACCTCTCCTGTTATATAGCAAGCATTCTGCTTGCGCTTAATCCCGTAAAGCAAGTTGAAAACTTGCCGTATTTTAGGTCGAAGTTACATTTCATTAAACTTAGACCAGTGTATTTATAATATAGGCATGTTATAAATCACTTATCCCAACCATTTCAGTCGCGTATAACTACGCATTTCACAATCTATTTATTGCGTAAAAGTACCTCGGTAAATTGAGTGTATTCCCTTGTAAATAAGCTTTCGATCATGGGCAATTTTGTAATGAAGAAACTCATTTACAAACACACTTAAACAAAACGTTATGAAAACTAAAAATTACTTTTTAATGCTGACAGCAGTATGCATGTTATCAATCGTATCATGTAAAAAAGGCGACGAGGGGCCAACCGGGCCTTTAGGCCCTAAAGGGGATATCGGTGCAACAGGTGCATCCGGTACTAATGGCACCAATGGCACAGCGGGCGCAACCGGTGCCACAGGCACTGCCGGTGCAAAAGGCGATAAAGGAGACCCGGGTGTGGCGGGCCCTGCAGGTGCAGCCGGAGCGACCGGAGCAACGGGTCCAGCAGGCGCGACCGGCACAGCAAACGTAATTTATTCTGACTGGTACCAGCCTGCAACTTATACTTCGACTACGCTTTTTGGCAGAATTCACCTTGATGCCGATATTTCGGCAACAAAGATCACACAAGCAATTGTTGATAATGGCGTTGTGCTTGTATTTGGCAAAATGCTGGGTTATGTCTCAACACTTTGGCCTGTAACCCAGGTTTCAGAAATGCCGATTGTTGTAAATTATGTAATAGGTTCAACGCAGATAGACACATGGTCGGCAAATGTTGCAGTTGGCAAGATCACTATTGATTTTACCAACAACAACAATTATTATACCTCCATATCTAATGCACACCAGTTCAGGTATGTGATTATTCCGGGTGGCCTAAAAACCACATCAAGCATCAACCTGAAAAATTATGACCAGGTAAAAGCAGCCTTCCACATCAATGATTAATACTATATAAGGGGTTAGTAGTTAAAGCAGGCGCCGGGCAATTGTCCGGCGTTTTTTTATTTATTATATAATATTTTCTAAAATAGAAATTCAAAAAATCACAAGCGTCTTATAAACAACCATTTATAGCTTTTTCAAGTATAAATTTACTGACTTATACTTTGTTTCATTTTGTTTCACTGATTTTTAGCAAGTTATTTATTTTCAAATGGTTAACTCAAAATCTTGTTTCACTTGTTTCATCTGTTTCACATATTCGTGAAACAAAGCTATCATGATGGCCGCGTAAACAACTACCCGCTTACCTATTTATTATATTTGCTGCCGTAAATGAACTACCAGCAAACCATCGATTACCTTTACGCGCAACTGCCGGTATTTACCCGTGTGGGCGCGTCAGCATATAAAGCAGACCTGGGTAACACCATAGAGCTTTGCGTGCGACTTGACAACCCGCAGCATAAATTCAAAACCATCCACATAGCAGGCACAAACGGCAAGGGTTCAACCTCGCACATGTTGGCCGCGGTGCTGCAGGTAGCAGGTTATAAAACCGGGTTATACACCTCGCCGCATTTAAAGGATTTCAGGGAACGGATCCGCATCAATGGCGAGATGATCAGCGAACAGTCGGTCATTGATTTTGTGGCTGATCATCAGCAGGATTTCGAAGACATCCAACCCTCCTTTTTCGAAATGACAGTAGGTTTGGCCTTCGATATCTTTGCCAAAGAACAGGTAGATATAGCCGTTATTGAAACCGGGCTGGGCGGCAGGCTTGATTCCACCAATATCATTACCCCGCTCCTGTCCATCATCACCAATATAGGCTGGGACCACATGAATATCCTGGGCGATACCCTGCAACTCATCGCCGCCGAAAAAGCAGGGATCATCAAACCGAACATCCCGGTGATCATCGGCGAAAAGCAGGATGAGCTGGCCGACCTGTTTATCCGCAAAGCGAAACAGCAAAACGCGCCTATCAGCTTCGCGTCGGACGGATGGGAAGTGGTGAATAGTGAGCAGAGAATAGTGAATGGTTATAATGATTTGCTTGAAGTTAAAATTACCCCCCTCACCCCTCACCACTCACCACTTACTACTGACCACTCACTACTCACTACTCGCCCCCTCCCCCTCCAGTTAGACCTTACCGGCAGCTACCAGTTAAAGAATATAAAAACCGTTTTAAGCGCCATAATAGAATTGAGGCAACAAGGCTTTATCATTACCGACGAGCATATTAAAACCGCCTTGCGCCAGGTTAAAACGTTAACAGGCTTACATGGCCGCTGGGAAGTTTTAAGCACCGGTCCGTTAACCATTTGCGATACCGGCCATAACCCTGAAGGCATACAGGAGGTCTTGAAAAACATTGCCGCCGTAAAGTATGAGCAATTGCATTTTGTGATAGGTATGGTGAATGATAAGGACGGCAGTAAGGTTTTAGCTATGCTGCCGAAGGATGCAATATATTATTTCTGCAGGCCGGATATTCCGCGTGGCTTGGACGCGGAAAGTCTGCAGGGAAAGGCGAAAGAGTTTGGCTTGCAGGGCGAAGTATATCCTTCCGTACCATCAGCTTTTGCAGCGGCACAAAACGCGGCAAAAGCTAACGACCTGGTGTTTGTTGGCGGCAGCACTTTTGTGGTGGCAGAGGTTGTTTAGTTATTGTTCAACAAAATGCCAGCAAACACCGGCCAGGTCAATCACATTTACTTCGAGGCCGTAAGGTTGTTGTGAGATTTGCCCTATACGGATGCCATATTTTTCCGGTAATTGTTTATCAATCACGGTTTGTCTAAACTCTTCAACATTAGTCACCTTTACACTGAGCATAAAGTTTTGTGCAAACCCGGCTTGATCAAATTTTTGAAGGATGAACCTGCATTCGTCACGCTGAAAACCTGCATAGCCCGGCACTTCCCAGTTAATATTGAAACCTAACTCCAGGAAAAATTGCTTAGAACCTTCAAAGTTACTTCCTGAGGGTACAAACGGTTCGAGCGATAAAAATTGCATCGTAGTTTTGATTTAATCAAATATAGCAACATGCTTCACGTAATAAGTTAAAAATTCTATTTTTACTCAATCCTATAAATACAATATGAGTAAAATTAACTGGGGGATAATTGGCTGCGGTAATGTCACCGAGAAAAAGAGCGGGCCCGCGTTTAACAAAGTACCCAACAGCAAATTAATAGCCGTAATGCGCCGCAATGCCGAAAAGGCGGCCGACTACGCCAACCGTCATAACGTACCCAAATGGTATGATGATGCGGAGCAATTGCTGAATGACCCGGAGATCAATTCGGTTTATGTGGCTACCCCTCCGGCCTCGCATATTGATTATGCTTTAGCCGCCTTAAAAAAAGGGCTGAATGTTTATATTGAAAAACCCGTAACGCTTAATGCCGCCGAAGCGATCAGGATAGCCGATGCCGCTAAGCAAAGCACCGGCAAGGTGTCTATCGCGCATTACCGCCGTGGCCAGCCTATGTTTCTGTACATTAAGGAATTGTTAGATACTAACGTAATTGGCGACGTACGCCTCGCCCAGATAAAGATGTGGCAAAGCCTGCGCCCGCAATTGATCACCCACCTGGAGGATAACTGGCGCATTAACCCGGCGCTTTCGGGCGGTGGTTATTTCCATGACCTGTCGCCCCACCAGCTCGACCTGATGCTATTATTTTTCGGCGAGCCTGATTATTATGAAGGGCGCGCATTAAATCAATCGGGTTATTATGGTTGCGACGATAGCGTAAGCGGCCAAATCATATTTAAGAACAAAGTAGTGGTTAACGGATCCTGGTCATTTAACGTTGCCGAGCACGAACGCATTGATGAATGCAAGATAGTAGGATCAAAGGGCAGCATTAGTTTCCCTGTATTTGGCCATGCAGTAACGGTTAAAACCGCCGACAAGGAAGAAACGATAAACTTCGCCCCGCTTGAACATGTGCAGCAACCTTTGATCGAAAAAATAGTGAACTATTTTAACGGCGAGGGCGATAATCCCAGCCCGATTGACGAAGCTGTTGTTTTAATGAAGATTATTGACGCGTTTGCAGCCCATTAGCCCATCCCAAACCCTCCCTACCGGGAGGGCTTTATATAATGAAGTATAAAATAATAAAGTCTCCCCTACCGGGGGAGATTTAGAGGGGGCTGTTATTTCTTCTTCGGCACCTTTGCCCCTTCTTTACGTGCTTCTGATAAGCCTATCGCTATGGCTTGTTTTTTACTGGTTACTTTTTTGCCACTGCCGCTTTTAAGTTTACCCTCGTGCATTTCGTGCATGGTTTCCGCTACTCTTTCGCCGGCTTTTTCTGAATACTTTGCCATGATATTTAATATTTAAGTAAATGATAATGAGTCATGCAAAATATTTGCCAATTTTACCCGGATGAACCGCATACCGGAAACCGACCTGATCTTAAACGCCGATAGCAGCGCTTATCATTTAAACCTGCTACCCGGTGATATTGCTGACACGGTGATAACCGTAGGTGATCCTGACCGTGTAGGCGAGGTAAGCAAATACTTTGATAGCATCGAACTAAAAAAAGGCAAACGCGAGTTTATTACCCATACCGGTTATATCGGTAATAAAAGGTTAACAGTAATCTCTACAGGTATCGGCACGGATAATATTGACATTGTGCTGAATGAGCTGGACGCGCTGGTGAATATTGATTTCAAAACACGTACAATTAATAAAGATCTGCTCAGCTTAAACATTATCCGCATTGGTACATCAGGTGCTATTCATGCCGATATTGAGGTAGATAGCCTGTTGATCTCATCAGCTGCTATCGGGTTAGACCCGTTGATGAATTATTATAAACAAACATTAACAGATCAGGAACATCATCTGTTGAACGCATTTAAAGCTGATCTACCTGAAAATGCAAACCTGCACCCCTACTTTGCGTCAGCAGGAAAAAACTTGCTGCAAGCACTGGGCAGCGGCCAGCAACAAGGCATCACCATTACCGCTCCGGGGTTTTACGCCCCCCAGGGCCGGCAGATACGGGCCGAAGTAACTATGCCCGGGTTAATGGAGATCATCCGGCAATTTAATTTTGAGGGACAACGCATTACCAACCTCGAAATGGAGACCGCCGGCATATATGGGTTGGCTGCGGCGCTGGGCCACCAGGCTATATCCTACAATGTGATACTGGCTAATCGCGCTACGCAAGTTTTTAGTAAGCAGCCTGCAAAAACCATGGATCATCATATCAGCCAACTGCTTGAAAAACTAACTGCAACTTTATAATTTGGCAAATGTTGCCCATTATTTCTATCTTCAAAACATATAGCATATAATGATGTTACCTTGTAAAAATTTATACCCCGTCTTGATCTATGATATCTAAAAAAATAATAGCCCCATTTTATGAACGTTTATCGCTGGTACTCCTTGGTATCATGTCGCTTGGTTTTTTGGTGATACAGGGTAAAGATGTACTTGATCCGCTAATTTTCGGTTTCCTGTTTGCCATACTTTTGCTGCCTGTCGCAGGTTTCTTTGAACAAAAACTACGCCTGCCACGCAGCATATCTTCGTTTTTATCCATCATATTATTGGTAAGCTTTATCGGCGGGGTATTGTACCTGGTAGGCTCGCAAATATCAAGGCTGATGGATGATTGGCCCATACTGCAAAAACAACTTGCACAATCAATCAATAATATATCCGACTGGATAGAGAGCACATTTCATTATAATTTAGGCAGGCAAAAGGCCTTGCTTAGTACCACCGAGAAAAAGATCATGTCGTCAGGTACTGAGGTGGTAGGCACAACCTTTGGGGCTATATCGTCTTTAATGTTGTTCTATATCTTCATCATGATATTTACCTTCTTTATCCTGTTTTACAGAAGGCTGCTGTTCAGTTTTGTTTTACAGGCTTTTGGTAAAGATAACGAGGTGATTGTTCACGATATTATAGAAAATATCCAAAGCATATTGCGACAGTATATATTAGGCCTGTTGCTCGAGATGATCATTGTAGCTACTGTAGCCTGTACCGCCTTCTGGATGATCGGTATAAAATATGCCGTACTGCTGGGCATTATTGTAGGGTTATTTAACATCATTCCCTACCTGGGCATATTTACGGCCTTGTTTTTAAGTGTGCTTATTACATTTGCCACCGGGCCTATAAGCAGTGCTATAGAGGTTGGTATAAGTGTGATAGTTATCCACGCTATAGATTCGAACGTATTACTGCCAACCATTGTAGGTTCAAAAGTAAGGCTTAACGCGCTGATCACTTTTTTAGGGATCCTGTTAGGCGAAATGATGTGGGGCCTGTCGGGTATGTTCTTATCCATCCCGGTAATGGCCATATTTAAAATAATATTCGACCGCATTCAAAGCATGAAACCGTGGGGTTACCTGCTGGGCGGCGATTACGAGTTCAAGAAATCGGCAGAGAAAAAAATGAAAACCGAATAGCTATTTATGCCTTTAGATTCAATATTTCTAAAAGTAGAGGCCATGTGCGATTCCCCTCTTGAGAGGGGTGAAGGGGTGTGTCCTTTATGCAGATCCTCTAAACACACCCCTGCAGCCGCACAATCAACACACCCCCTCTCAAGAGGGGAACATCGCCTGTACAAATTAATGATTCTGTTTTTCGTGTTATTGTCAACCGGGGCTTTTGCACAAGTTCAAAAATCCTTTAAAGTAGTGCCGCTCGGTGTTTTAGGCGGGATCGACGAAAGCAACCTGTCAGCCTATATGGTTGCTCCTGCCGGCAGCAATGATTATATCTGCATGGATGCCGGCACGTTGCACTATGGTATTGAGCAGGCGGTAAAAAACAAGGTGTTCCACATCCCGGCCGAACAGGTTTTGAAGAAATATATTAAAGGATATTTTATCTCTCATTCGCATTTAGACCATTTGGCGGGCCTGATCATTAATTCACCCGACGACAGCACAAAAAATATTTACGCTTTCGCGGATTGTATCAATACCATAAAAACGCATTATTTTACCTGGACCAGTTGGGCCAACTTTGCCAACGAGGGCGAGGCACCGGCTTTAAAAAAATACACCTACCAGGTAATGACACCAGGCGTAGAGATCAGCGCTGCTAATACCGATATGCAGGTTACGGCTTACCCGCTAAGTCATTCAAACTTAACCAGTACCGCTTTCCTGGTAAAAAGCAAAGCCAATTACCTGTTGTACCTGGGCGACGTTGGACCTGACGAAATAGAGAAAAGCCATAACATACAAAAGCTTTGGGAGGTTATCGCTCCGCTGATCAAAGCACACCAGCTAAAGGCAATTATGATAGAGGTGTCCTTCTCTAACGAGCAGCCGGATAAAACGTTATTTGGACACCTTACTCCAAAATGGCTGATGAGCGAGTTTGGCGAACTTGGCAAGCTAACCGGCACCGAAGCGCTTAAAAACCTGAATGTAGTAGTGGTGCATTTAAAACCGCCTTATAGTAATATCGTTAAGATCAAACAGCAGCTAAAAGTCGGCAATACATTAGGATTAAACTTTATTTACCCTGTTCAGGGTAAGGAGTTGGACTTTTAACAACCTTACCCAATGCAGCGATGTCGGGGGTGAGTAATCAGCGTCATTTTCCTATCTTTACATCCTGTATGAAATACCTGCGCCTGCTATTATTTCCTTTTTCGTTAATCTACGGATTAATTGTGATGGTGCGCAATTGGTGTTATGATACCGGCGCATTTAAAAGCCGCGAATTTGATCTGCCGGTAATTGCAGTTGGTAACTTAACCATAGGCGGCGCCGGCAAAAGCCCCATGACCGAATACCTGGTACGTTTACTAAAAACAGGTAACAAACTGGCAACCTTAAGCCGGGGTTACGGCCGCGAAACAAAAGGCTATCAAATTGCCACCACAACTGCAACCGCCAGCCAGGTAGGCGACGAACCGGCACAATTCAAACATAAATTCCAGGATATTACCGTAGCGGTTTGCGAGAAACGCGTTGATGGTATTAAGCTATTAAAAGCAAATCATGACCTGATTATCCTGGATGATGCCTACCAGCATCGTGCTGTTAAGCCGGGGCTAAGCATTTTACTGTTTGATTATAACAGCCTTGATGCCCCGCATTTGGTATTACCTGCCGGAAATTATCGCGAACCCTTTAGCGGGGGTTGGCGCGCAGATGTGATCATCATCAGTAAATGTCCTGAAAATTTAGATGCTGCCACGCAGAATAAGATAACAGCAGACATGGCATTGTTGCCTTACCAGCAGTTATTTTTTACTTCTATCGCGTATATGGGGCTGCAGGGTATGGATGGCAACCCGGCAGCAACAGTGATTGATAACGATACCACCGTATTTTTATTGACGGGCATAGCCAATGCCGATCCGTTAGTTGCGCATATTAAAAAGCAAACAATAAACGTTATTCATCATAATTATCCCGATCATCACCGCTTTAGCTTAAAAAATATCACTAAACTTGCCGATGAATTTGCTGCCTGTGCCTCACAAAAAAAAGTGATCGTCACAACAGAAAAGGATGCGCAGCGTTTAGGAGAACGAGAACTGCTGCCGCTTATTAAAAAGCTGCCCGTTTTAGTGATGCCGATAGGTGTTAAATTTTTAAAAGACCAGCAGCAGTTTGATCAATTTGTTATTGAATATGTCAGAAAATATAGATAGCACCACCCAGTACATTAAAAGCCGCATAGGCGATTTTGTACCCGAGGTTGGTATAATCCTGGGCACCGGTTTGGGCGGCCTGGTAAATGAAATTGAGGTTGAGAAACAGTTGATGTACAGCAACATTCCTGATTTTCCGATCTCTACTTTAGAGTTCCATTCAGGTAAACTGATTTTTGGTACGCTGGGCGGCGTAAAAGTTGTTGCCATGCAGGGCCGGTTACACTATTATGAAGGCTATAGCATGCAGCAGATCACCTTCCCGGTACGGGTCATGAAAATGCTGGGCATAAAAACCTTGTTTGTATCAAACGCCAGTGGTGCCTTAAACCCGTCATTTAAAAAGGGCGATCTGATGATCATTGAGGACCATATCAGCCTGCAGCCCGATAATCCGCTGGTTGGCCGTAATGATGAAAGCATGGGGCCGCGTTTCCCGGATATGAGCGAGCCTTATAAACATACTTTGATAGAGAAAGGGCTTGATATCGCCTCAAAAAACAATATAGTTTGCCATAAAGGCGTGTACGTTGCTGTAACCGGCCCCAATTTAGAGACAAGGGCAGAATACAAATATTTAAGAATTATCGGCGGTGATGCTGTAGGCATGAGCACCGTGCCCGAGGTAATTGTAGCCAACCATATGGGCCTGCCGGTATTTGCCATATCTGTTTTAACGGATGAAGGATTTCCGGAAGAGCTTAAACCTGTGTCTATTGAAGAAATTATCGCGGTAGCAGGTGCAGCCGAGCCAAAAATGACCCTAATACTTAAAGAATTGATTGCCGGTTTAAATGCCTGATAAGTTAAAATACATACTGCTGTTACTGATCTGTTTTGCGGCACAGCTTGCTGTTGCTCAACAATACAACCCTAACAGGTACGATCCTAATAATCCCAATCAACGGTATAACCCTAACAATCCCAATCAACGGGGCTACGGACGTAATGATACCCTGACCACACCAAAAGAATTATCCGGCGACGCGCAGATCGATAGCTTGCGCAAGCGCGAAGAGCGTGCGCGCGATTCGGTTATATTTAATTCAAAATTTATCAGGGTAACCAATGAAAGCTTGCTCAGGGATAGCACACAACTGTTTCCTGTTGATACGACATTAACAAATTTTGAAAACTATAGCCCGCTTTTTCAACCACGGTCGCCGCAAATAAGTTTAGGCGGCAGCGAAGGGCTGGCCAGTAGGAGCTTACTTTTCAACCCTGCCAAAAACATTGGCTTTGACGTTGGCCTGCATGCGCTTGATCTGTGGATGCTTACACCCCAGGATATCCATTATTATAAAGCCCGGGTGCCATTTAGCGTGTTAAACTTATACACCGGCGGGGCGGCAGAGCAGGTGTTTAAAGTAATGCACACCCAAAACGTTAATCCTAATTTAAATATCGGTTTTAACTTAAATTTTATAGGCTCGCGTAACTTCTACAGCAGTAACCGGGTTTTGGGACAAAATGTGAGTGACCTGAACGCCGCCGCATTTACCTGGTACGAATCTAAAAGCAAACGGTATAACCTGTTGGCCAACCTGATATACAATAACCTTAAATCGCCCGAAACCGGCTCTATATTAAATGACTCTGTTTTTACAGTAGGATCATTTGATAAAAAAACAGAGACAGTACGCTTGCCCAATAACTACGAAAACTGGAAATCAACAGGACTTTACCTTAAACAATTTTATTACATAGGCCATATCGATACCACCAATCTTAAAGGCGGGGCTCCTAAAGTATTGCCTACCCAGCGTGTTAGTTATACCTTTAATTACAACGTAAGCAAGTATGAGTTTTTTCAGAACGATATAGATAAGTATAATGTATTTCCTGATTATTACTTTAGCTCTAACCGGTCAAGGGACTCACTGACGGTGACACACGTACAGAATGATTTTGGATATAGTTTTTATTTAAGGAGCAAGGCGAAAAAACTTGCAAAGAACGAGTTAAAGCTTGACTTGGGCCTTACGCATGATTTCTATACTTACACCCAATTTGTTAGTGATACTACCGTTGACCAGTACGGGCAAAAATTGCGCAAACCCGATAAAAAACAGGACGCATCTTTTCAAAACATAACCATACGGGGTAAATTGAGTTATCGCTTTAGCGACTGGGTAGACCTGGAGGGCACTGTAAATCAAATAGCTGTGGGCCGTAACTTTGGCGATTTTTTGTATGATGCCAAACTATTATTAGCGGGCGGTAACAAAGCAGGCAAAATAATCCTGGAAGGATACTTACAAAGCAGTTCGCCGCCATTGCAGGCTACCAGTTGGATCACCAACCATTACATATTTCACAATAGTTTCAGTAATCAAAAAACCACCAGTTTATCATTCAATTATATCAACGATCCGTTGCAGATTGATCTGAAGGCAGAATATTTTTTAATTGCTGATTACCTGTATTATGTTTCACAACCTGGCGGTGCCGATGCGCATCCTGTTCAGTTAGGCAATGATATTAACTTATTAAAAGTAAGCCTCGGTAAGAATTTAAGCTGGCGCCATCTGCATTTCGATAATTATATTGTGTACGAAAAGACCGACTATCAATCCACTCTGCGCGTACCCGAAGTTTATACTTACAGCAGCCTTTATTATAACGCTTTCGTGTTTAATACGCTGCACATGTCGGCCGGGCTAAATGTACGATATAACTCTACTTACACCGCGCCGTCATACGCAGTTGGTTTGGGACAGTTTTATAACGGGCCAAATGTTATTTTCACATCGTATCCTGTAGGTACTGTGTTCCTGAAAGGTACCATCAAAAACACCAACCTGTTTGTACAGTATGATTATGCTAACCAGGGACTATTTAGCCAGGGATACTACACGGTTAACCGCTACCCGCAACAAGATCACGCGCTTAAATTTGGAGTGAGCTGGATGTTTTTCCAGTAGTCTCAGTTAACAATTGGCAGTTATTAGTTTGCAGTAATATGCCAACTGCAAACTAATAACTGCCAATTGAACTACGTCTTCAATTTCTTTTTCTTAGCTGCCGGAAATAACACATTATTCAGGATCAACCTATATCCCGGTGAGTTAGGGTGCAGGCTCAGGTCTGTCGGTGGTTCATTAGGGCTGTACTGGTAGTTTTCGGGGTCGTGGCCGCCGTAGAATGTCCATTGGCCTTTACCATACTCACCATGAATGTACCGGGCCTCATTGGCAGATTTAAGTTCGCCCATAATGGTTACTGTCGATTTTATTTTACGCTTATCAAACGCAGTAGCCAGGCCCATAAATCCCTTTATTACCCGCTCGTGGTCCTGGGTAAGCATGCTGGGCACAACATCCCACTTGGCCGAAAAATCAAACAGTGTAAAAAAGTCGTCTTCCTGATCTATATGCCGCGTAGTGCTCACGTCGATATTGCTGAACCGGCCACCGGTACGGCCGGGAGTATAACTACCTGTAACTACCGTAAAGTTTTGAAAAGCCAGGGTTTGGCTAAAATCCAGCTTTGATTGCGCCTGCGGGTCAGGCGGATCGCCATCATACATTTCATCAACAATATCGGTGTGTTCTGCCGCTAACGCGATATCAAAACTATCCGCCCCTGAACACATCGCCAGCAAAAAGCCGCCGCCTGCACAAAAACTCCGGATATTTTGGGCCACGGCAAGTTTCATTTTTGACACCTTGTTGTAGCCAAACTTTTTAGCTGTGGCTTCCTGTTCGGCTTTTATTTGTTGAAATTTTTCAGCGTATCTGCCCCGGTTTTCCTTGCTGTACTGCCCGGTAAAGTCCTCATGGTGCAGGTGCAGCCAGTCGTATTTGTTTAAGTCGCCTTTTAAAACTTCCTCATCATAAACCAGGTCGAATGGGATCTCGGCATATTTCAATACCAGTATTACCGCGTCGTCAGCCGGCTTCACCCCTACCTTGGGCGAGTAAACAGCCATCCTGGGAGCCGTTTGCAGCTTTACCACATCCATATTAACAGACGGATCATTGATCTGTGCAATAATGGCGCTTACCTTATCATCCGCCAAAACTTCATAACTGACGCCGCGTACTTTACATTCATTCTCGGTTTTTGGGTCGTATTTGGTCATGAAGCTGCCACCGCGGTAATTAAGCAGCCAGTCGACCTCGTCCCCATTTTTCAATACCCAAAAAGCAATTCCGTATGATTTTAAATGATCTTTCTGTGCTTCATCCATAGGTATAAGGATGGAAGCCGCCTTTGAGCCGAAGGCTGAAAGGAAAAAGGTAAAAGCTAAAAGGTATTGTATACGATGCTTCATATTATCCTTTTAAAACTCCCCCTTCAGGGGGCTGGGGGGCTTACGTTTTCTGCTTCTTCTTCTTAGCAGCAGGAAACAGCACATTATTTAATATTAACCGGTAACCCGGCGAGTTTGGATGCAAATTCAGATCGGTAGGCGGGTCGCTGATCTGGTGTTGGTAATCTTCGGGGTCATGGCCGCCGTAAAATGTCCATTGCCCTTTGCCGTATTCACCGTGAATATAACGTACCTCGTTAGCGGTCTTCATATCGCCCATAATGGTTACGCCGGGTTTAATGGTATTTTTATTAAAGGCTGTGGTAAGGCCCATAAAGCCCTTGATCACCTTGTCATGGTTCTGGGTTAGCATACTGGGCACTACATCCCATTTGGCCGAAAAATCAAACAGTGTAAAAAAATCATTCGTACGGTCAACCTCGCGCGTAGTAGTAACATCAATATCGCTAAACCGGTGCGATAAAGGGTTCATATCCAGGTTAAAATTCTGGAAAGCGAAAGTCTGTGTAAAATCGAGCTTGCTTTGCGCGTTAGGGTCGGCAGGGTCCCCATCAAACATACTTTCGCAAATATCTGTATTGCCTGCTGCCAGCGCGACATCAAAGGTTTCTGTGCCAGAGCACATAGCAAACAAAAAGCCCCCACCCGCTGTAAAATCACGAATGCGTTGCACCACAGCCAGCTTCATTTTTGATACTTTTTTAAAGCCCAGTTTAGCCGCCATATCTTCCTGTGCCTTTTTATCGTCAACATACCATTGCGCGTTACTAAATCCGGCAAAAAACTTGCTGTACTGCCCGGTAAAATCTTCGTGGTGCATGTGCAGCCAATCATACTTTGGCAGGTCACCCCTGATCACTTCTTCATCGTACACTAAGTCGAAAGGGATCTCTGCATATTTTAGCACTAAAGTGACGGCATCGTCCCAGGGCAGCTTGTTTTTTGGCGAATACACGGCAATTTTTGGCGCTTTTTGCAGTTTTACCAGGTCCATATTAACAGATGGGTCGCTTACCTGCGTAATGATCTCGCTTACCTTGGCATCGGCTAAAACCTCGTAGCTGATACCACGGATATTACACTCGTCCTCCAGCTTTTTATCATAAGCGGTCATGAAACTGCCGCCGCGATAGTTAAGCAGCCAGTCGACCTCGCCCCCGTTTTTCAGCACCCAAAATGCAATGCCGTAAGCTTTAAGGTGATTTTTTTGCGCTTCGTCCATCGGCATTAATATAGATGCGGCCCTGGTTATGAAAGGAAAAAGGTAAAAGGCGAAAAGCAGGAAGCTAAAAGGTAAAAGGCGAAAAGTAAAAGGTTTTTTAATTGCTTGTTTCATGGCTATATCAAATGTAACGAATAATAGAATAAGCTATTATGATCCCACCGATTTTTATAATCATGCAATTAGTACATTAGCGCAACTAATATGCTTATTTAATGGCAATTGATAAAAACAAGTATTTAAGGATACACCAGAATGCGCTCAACAAATTTTCCGGAAAATTTATGAGCAATTCTAAATGGCTCAAATTATTCAAATTAGTGTCAGATAACCTTAATATTATTAACGGTTATACAATAATTGATATTTACGACGATATACCCTGTTTTGTAGATGCCGTTGATTTAATACACTTTGAGGAAGTATATAACACTGACGGTATAAAAGATGTGATTAGACGTGGACCGATGTTATTTAAAGAGATAAGATGGATCGAATTACATGCAAACGACGCAGGTTTTCTTGAGAAAATATTACCACAATTGGGTGAGTTAGTTATTGAAAAGGATGAAAATTCTTTTAAAATATATGGTTATAAATAGCTGTGATTTAATATCTCTTCCTTAGGTAACGCCGCAGTGATATTTGCCCCCAAAACCTTTCTCCTTTTACCTTTCACCTTTCACCTTAAAAATACTACCTTTGCCAACCTATTAAAAAATTTGAAATGAGTAAAGCAATTATAAAAACTGAAAAAGGCGATATGACGGTATCGTTTTACGATACAGATGCTCCTAACACAGTGGCTAACTTTAAAAAATTAGCTAAAGAAGGATTTTACAACGGACTGGCTTTTCACCGGGTTATTCCTAACTTTATGGTACAAGGTGGCTGCCCATTCTCTAAAGACGCGTCAACTGCTTATAAAGCAGGCAGCGGCGGACCGGGTTATCACATCGATTGCGAACTAACCGGCGAACTGCAATATCATGACCGTGGTGTATTATCAATGGCTCATGCCGGACGTAACACCGGCGGGTCACAATTTTTTATATGCCACAGCCGTGCCAACACTGCGCACCTTGACCGTAACCACACCTGCTTTGGTAAAGTTACCGAAAATGTGGATGTGGTTGATGATATCCGCCAGGGCGATAAAATTTTATCAATAGAAATAACAGAAGACTAATTTAGTGAGTGGTGAGTAGTGAATGGTGAGTTAAATTACCATGCTGTTCACCACTCACTATTCATTACTAACTATAGTGAATGGTGAGTTAAATTACCACGCGACTCACCACTCACTATTCACCATTAACTATATGAATTTAAGCGGAATCGTATCAGTATCAGGCAAGCCTGGATTGTGGAAAGCACTGGCACAAAATAAAACAGGTTTTGTATTGGAGAGCCTTGATGCACAAAAAACCAAACTGATAGCAAACCTGTCTACCGCGAAATTAGCGGCACTGGATGAAATTACCATTTTTGGTGATGATGAAGATATAAAGCTGACCGAGGTTTTAGAGCGCATAAAAACCGCTGCAAACGTCCCTGATGCTAAAGCTGACGGCACTAAACTGAGAAGCTTTTTCAGAGAGATAGCCCCCGGCCATGACGAAGAGAAAGTTTACGCTTCTGATATGAAGAAGATTTTAAACTGGTTCAACATCCTGAAGGATATGCCGCTGTTTAACGAAGAAACTCCGGCAGCTGCATCGGCAGAAGGTGAAACTAATGACGCACCAGCTCAGACACCGGTAAAAATCACCGAAAAACCGAAAGAGAAACCAGCTCCTAAAAAAGCTGCTGCTCCAAAGGCACAGGCAGCCAAAGTTAGTGCTCCTAAAAATCCGTCAAAGAAAGGGTAATGTTTTTGATGTGCTGATGCGTGGATATGCAGATGTGCAGATGTGCAGATGAACTTAACCTATATTAAAATAGCAAAGGCTTACAATTTTATTGTAAGCCTTTGCTATATCTGCACATTTGCACATCTACATATTTGCACATCTATCAGCAAGCCGGTTCGTCACATTTTTCGGTAGAGAACTCGGGCTCAAAAGTGCTGTGGTTAATATCCATGTGTTGCAAGCGGTGCCTCAGATCGGCCTTGATGCTATCAAACAAATGCAGGTCCGTCGGTGCAATTACCAGGTGAGCCGTCAGCGCGTTTTCTGTAGTACTTAATGCCCATACGTGCATATGGTGTACATCAATTATACCTTCGGCTTTTAGCAACTCAGTTTTGATCTTATTAAGATTCATTTCTTTCGGAACGCCGTCCATCTCTAAGCGCAGGCTATCTTTAAGCAGGCTCCATGTGCCGCGCAATATCACTACGGCTATAATTAAGCTTACCACGCTATCAATCCAGTATAGCTTGGTAAAATAAATAATAACACCCGCTATTACTACACCTAACGACACCACAGCGTCCATTGCCATGTGCATGTAAGCGCCTTTTACATTCAGATCCTTATCTTTATCCTTCACAAAAAGCCATGCTGTAAATGCGTTAATAGCTATCCCTATCAAAGATACCCATGCCACTGTACTGCCCTCAATAACCTGCGGGTGCATAAAACGGATAATAGCCTCATAAGCGATAACCCCAATAGAGGCAACCAGTATCACCGCGTTAAAAAACGACACCAATATGGTTGAGCGTTTGTAGCCATAAGTATAATTATTGTTTGAGCCTACTTTGGTTAATTTAAATGCCAGTAAAGCCAATGCTAAACCAACAACGTCGCTCAGGTTATGCCCGGCATCGGTTAATAAGGATAACGATCCGGTTATCAGCCCGGCAATCACCTCAATAATTACAAAAGCCGAGTTTAAGATAATACCCCAGATAAACGCGGCATTTAAATGCTCAAGTTTAGGTGTATGATCGTGATGGTGATGACCGAATCCATGCGAATGATCATGGCTATGAGCGTGAGAGTGACCTGACATGGTGCAAAGTTAGCCAAAAATACTTGCCATTCTGACTATTACACACAATCTTTAGCCTTACTTTATAACAAAGTAGTTACTCATGATGATAAGGCTCGCCTTTTATAATAGTAAAAGCCCGGTACAACTGTTCGGTAAAAAACAGGCGGATCATCTGATGTGAGAATGTCATCCGCGACAGCGACAATTGATCATTGGCCCGCTCATAAACCGACTGATCAAAACCATAAGGGCCGCCAACCACAAATACCAGGCTTGATGTTGAGCTGATGGATTTCTTGTCGATAAAAGCGGCAAATTGTTTTGAAGTAAGTTCCATTCCTTTCTCGTCTAACAAAATCACATGATCCAATGGCGAGATCTTTTTAAGGATCAATTCTGCCTCTTTAGCCTTTTGCTGCTGCTCTGTTAAAGCTTTGGTATTCTTTAATTCGGGCAGATCGATCAGCTCGAGTTTGGTGTAATGTTTTAAACGCTTTACGTATTTGTCAATGCCATCTTTTAAATAAGCATCTTCGGTTTTGCCAACGGTTAAGAAAGTTATCTTCATAAAAAAACAAATAAAATAGCCTCACCCTGCCCTCTCCTTTGGAGAGGATTTAGGTGAGGCTAACTATATTACCCCAAATAAACGGTTATTTAAAATATTAGTGTTTATTTAGCCTGATTTTATTTAGCATGGAACAGGATATTATTGATCATTATAAAAACAATGCACAGCAAGCATCGCAAGAGGCTGATAAATTTAAAAAACTGGTAGATACCTATTCGTTAATGCGACTTGGTATTTTTGCGGCTTTGGTAGTAGCTATTTATTTCGGTGCTGTTAATGATGATTTTACTATTGTAGCCGTAACTTTTGTAGTATTGCTTTTTGGTTTTGCCTGGCTGATATCGCGCCAAAGTGTTTACGAGCGTAAGATGAAATACTTTAAGGACCTTACCTTAATTAACAACAACGAGATAGCCAGCATACAAACACGCGGTAACCTGTACAGCAACGGAAGTGATTTTGGTAATGAAAAGCATTTTTACACATCAGACCTGGACATATTTGGCAATATGTCGCTGTTTCAATTGATGAATCGTGCGGCTACCGTGCCCGGAATAGCAAAACTGGCCTCATGGTTAAGCGCCCCGGCTAAAAAAGAGGTTATTTTAAAGCGACAGGAAGCGGTTAAAGAAATAGCAGGCAAAAACCAATGGCGGTTAGAAACCCAAACACTACTGCTGTTTGCCAATAAACCTGGTGCCAACCAACTGCAAGGCTTATTTACTTTTTTGCACACGCCGTTAGAACTATCCGGCGAGAAATTGCTGGTGAATTATATAAAAATTGCGCCCTACCTGTTGTTAGCCGCGTTTATTGCCGGGTATTTTATGCCGGTTTTTACTTTAGCAGGGATTGTACTTGCGTTGGTAAATATGACCATCGTAACAGCAAAAGGAAGCTACATAGCCAAATCATCTGCTATTGCCGACAGGATAAGTAAAGACCTGGCAGGCTATGCCGCGGTATTTGGTAAAATAGAAAAAGAAGACTGGCGAGCCCCATACAATAAGGCGTTAACCCAAAAGATCAAAGAAAACCAAACCTCTAAAAACATTGCCGAACTGTCAAGGCTGATCAATAAGATGAGCTATAACCTCATCATGGTAGTTAATTTTGTTTTAAATGTCCTATTGTTATGGGCGCTCAAGCAATCCATCGCCATTGAAAACTGGAAACGCAATAACCACGAGAGTTTAGAAGATGCCTTTGAAGTAATTGCCGAATTTGAGGCACTTGCAGGTATAGCCAGTTTAAAATTTAATTACCCGGAATGGTCTACCCCACAAATTGAAGATAGCACAACTTATACCATTATCGCCCAAAACATGGCGCACCCGCTAATCAACAGTAAAAACAGGGTGACCAATGATTATGAACTTACCGATACTTTTAAAATTGATATCATCACCGGGTCGAACATGGCCGGTAAGAGTACATTTTTACGTACTATTGGTATTAATACCGTGCTGGCGCTTTGCGGTGCACCTGTTTGCGCGGATAACATGCGCGTGTCCGTAATGACCATGGTGAGCTATATGCGCATCAAGGATTCGTTAAATGAAAGCACATCGACGTTTAAAGCCGAGCTTGACCGTTTGCAAATGCTGCTGGCCGCGGTCGAAAAGGAATACAAGGTTTTCTTTTTGATCGACGAGATGCTGCGCGGCACCAATTCGGTTGATAAATACCTGGGATCAAAAGCGGTGATCCAACAACTGATCGCCAAAAAAGGTGTAGGAATGGTAGCTACGCACGACCTGGAAATAGCCAAACTGGAAACCGCATACCCCGATTATGTGCGCAACTTCTATTTTGATATCCAGGTAAAAGACGGCGAAATGCTGTTTGATTATAAAATGAAGCACGGCGAGTGTAAAACTTTTAACGCTACACTCCTTCTTAAACAAATTGGTATCGATATACCGACCGCATAGCTTTCAATCTGATCATTTAGAGCCAGTATCAAGATTCCGAAATAATATTTGGCCTCTGTGGACCCTTTATGTCTTCTCTGTTTCTTTGTGTTTTATTTTAACCACAGAGATTCACTAAGAGAGAGCAGAGAGGCACAGAGTTTTTTGTTATCCAAATTAAATTTTTCAATTTCTTCTATTTTCTTTTTGATACAACTTTACTTTTTTTCAGAAAAATTTGCGCAAGTAAATACTTGCGTATATATTTGCAAGCATATACTTGCATAATGATCCAGAGAAGAGATGTATTCCAGGCCATTGCCGACCCTACCCGCCGCCAGATCATCAACATGGTGGCCGACAAACCATTAAATGTTAACACCATAGCCGATAGCTTTGATGTGAGCCGGCAGGCCATATCGCTACATATCAAGATCCTGATAGAATGCGAGTTGCTGAAAATTAAAAAACAGGGGCGTGAGCGGATCTGCGAAGCCCAATTAGACCCGCTTAACGACGTAGCCCTTTGGCTTGACAATTACCGCAAACACTTTGAAAGTAAGCTGGATAATCTGGAAACCTATTTAGATAAACTTAAAAAAGAAAGACAACATGGAAAGTAACACTAAAGACCGCGAATTACGTATTGTAAGGACGCTTAACGCCCACATTGACCTGGTATGGGAAGTGTGGACCAACCCCGAACACATAGTCAAGTGGTGGGGCCCTAATGGCTTTACCAATACCATAAGCACTATGGATATGAAACCTGGTGGCGAGTGGAACCTGGTGATGCACGGCCCTGATGGGACCGATTATGTTAACAAAAGCACCTTTAAAGAAGTAATCGAATTTAAAAAGATCAGCTATGAGCACTTTAACCCGCACTTTATAGCCACTATTGATTTCGAGGCGCAAGGCGAAAAAACATTGCTTAACTGGCACATGTTGTTCGATTCGGAAGATATATTACAGGCTATAGTTAAAGCCCATAACGCTGCCGAAGGCTTGAAACAAAACGTAGAGAAACTAAACGCTTATTTAGCTGCCATGTCTGCCAAATAACGGGCCATGAAAATCATTATTAAAACCCTATTAGCCGGTATATTTATAATAGCTATTATAAAAGTACACGCGCAACAAGCACCTGAAAAAATGAAAGCAACATCAGCACACGCGCCGGTTAGCGGCATTAATATGTACTATGAAGTTTATGGTAACGGCGACATCCCCTTAGTACTGCTGCACGGCGGCGGCTCGACCATACAAACGTCGTTCGAAAATATCATACCGTTTCTTGCCGCAGGTAATAAAGTTATCGCCATTGAGGCACAAGCGCATGGCCGCACTACCGACCGTGACACACCCGAAAGTTTCGTGCAAGATGCAGATGACGCGGCGGCTTTGTTGAAACACCTTAATATTGCAAAGGCAAATTTTATGGGCTTTAGCAATGGCGGTACCACAGCGCTGCAAATTGCTATCAGGCATCCCGAACTGGTTAACAAAATAGTGGTGATAGCCGGCGCCTATCAGCGCGAAGGCTTTATGCAGGGTTTCTTTGATTTTATGCCCACAGCTACCTTTGATAGTATGCCACAGCAGTTAAAGGATGCTTTTATGAAGGTAAACCCTAACCATGCGTTGTTAGTGAACATGTTTGAGAAAGATAAAGCCCGGATGGTAAATTTTAAAGACATTGGCGATGATCAGATCCGCGGCATTAAGGTACCGGCCCTGTTTATGGTTGGCGATAAGGATGTAATAACGGTTGACCATACCATAAAAATGGCGCGGTTAATTGCGGGCGCCCAATTGTCGGTAATACCGGGCATACACGGCGAGTGCATCGGCGAGGCCGGCAGCGGCGCCCCCGATAGCAAATTACCGCAGTCGACCGCCTTATTGGTAAATAAGTTCTTGGCTAAATAAGCTACCTGCCATAATGCAAAAAAGCGATGGATATTACCCATCGCTTTTTTAGTCTTCGCAGGGTCCTCTATCGAGAGACCCTGCGGAGACGAAATCAAAAAAATAGCGACGGGTTTAAAACCCATCGCTATTTTTTTGGATGCTTTTGTCAATTATCTGCCACCGCCGGCCGGAGGGCCACCGCCGCCTACGCCGTTGTCGTCTTGTTTAAGGTCGTCGTTGTTAACACCTTTCTTTTTCTCTAACGGGTTAACCGGTTTAAAGCTAAGCTTACCAAAGTTGTAGGCAAACGTTAAACCAAACGAACGGAATGGCAACTGGAACCTGCTAACCTGGTTAAAGCCCGGGCTGCTGATGTTTGAGTTAAAGTTTTTATAGGTGCTAAACGGTTGGATAGCGTTTAAACCCAAAGCATATTTTTTATTATCAAACTGCTTTTTAAAGCCCATACCAAATATGCTGAATGCCGGGTTGGTACCTTGTATGGTACGGCGTGCCGAACTGCCAAACGCGAATGATTCAACTATAAAATCGCTTGGTAAGGTTAGCGTAGCGCGCATAAAACCACCGTATTGTATATAGGTTCCGTTTTGTGTTTGACTGTTGCTAAACAAGCCTGTAGGGTCTGGTTTGTAAGTATACGCGTTGATACTACCCTGTATGGTCAATATTTTAAATGGTGTGATAGAGCCAAAGAAACTACCACCAAACGAGTTATTGCTGCCAATGTTCTGGAAAGTGGTTAAAGTATAATGAGTGGTATCGGTACCGCGAATTAGCGTTTGCGGTTTAGCAATACCCTCTATCAAATTGTCGGTATGTTTATAGTAAGCCGATACGTTAATTACAGACGAACCGATAAAAGTGTTATACCCCAACTCAACAGTTTGCGATACCTCCGGGCTTAATGTAGGGTTACCTACTTTTTGGGCCGTTACGTTTGAAGCATCTACATACGGGTTTAGGTATTGTAAGCTTGGGCGTGTAATACGCTTGCTATAAGCTAATTTTATGGTTTGTGTAGCGGTAAGCTTTTTTTGCAGGGTTAAACTTGGCACCAGGGTATTATAATCCTGGGTAAATGACAAGTTTTGTTGTATCGCGCTTTGCGGATTACCGTCAATAGTGGTGTACTCGTCCCTTAAACCGGCCAGTATACTGAAATTCTTGGGCAAATTAATTGTTAGTACAGAATAGGCTGCACCAACATTCTGATTGTAGCCATAGGTGCTTGATAAAGCATCGTTAAATGCAAAATCAGTGCCCGAAGGCGAGTATATATCATTGGTGGTATTGATCCGCCTGATAATGTATTTAGCGCCCGACTCTAATTTAAAAGTAGTATTTATTGGCAGTACATAATCAGCCTGCAGCGTATATTCATTATTAGTACCGTCAATATTGCTCTTTTGATTTGGATTTACAGCCGAGTAAATGCTGGTATAATCTGTCTTACCTATGTTATGGCTCCATTGGGTTGAAAAATCAAGTTCCTCGCCTTCTTTTTTAAATTTGTGTACATAGTCTATATTCCAGTCAAACCCGCTGGCAGGTATCGCGTGCGCTATTGTGTTTGAGTTATATGCGTCGTCGCCGGTTGTTACACTGCTTGAGTTTGTATTAAATTTGATCTGGTTAAACCTTACGCTGCTGTTTAAGCTATTATAAGCGTTAAATTCATACCCGGCAGATACAGAACCTGTCACCGCATGGCGGGTTATCCTGCTGGTACCGTTACTTTCTGTAAAAGAATTAATGGTGCTGGTGTTTATTGTAGTAGCCTGGTAGGTCTTCGAGGTCTGCGGCCATGAAGCGTTGCCACCAACATTCACCGTAAGGTTAAACCTGTTTTTATTGTAGTTCAGGTTAAAGTTGCCATTATTTTGGCGGGTACCTACACCGCCGCTTATACCGCCGCTAATGCCTGATATATTTTTTTGTTTGGTGATGATGTTGATAATACCTGCCGATCCCTCCGCGTCATATTTGGCCGATGGCGACGTAATAACCTCAACGGTCTTGATCTGGTCGGCAGGGATGCCTTTTAAAACATCAGCTAAACTGGCTGATGTAGCACCGGATGGACGGCCGTTTATCAATACGCGCACATTTGCGTCACCACGTAATGACACGTTACCATTAATATCAACGTTTACCAACGGAACTTTTTGCAGGATATCTGTAGCGCTTCCGCCGGCTGCTATAACATCCTTTTCGGCGTTATAAACAAGTTTATCAATGCGGTTCTCAATCAACGGGGCAGTACCCGTTATGGTAACTTCTTTTAGCGCCTTACTATTGGCAGCTATCACCAAACCACCCAGGTTCTTATCCGGTTTTGAAAGCGTGGTTTCAACATTATTAATAACTTTAGTAGGATAACCCACAAAGGTTATTTCAAGCCTGTAAACACCGGGGTGAATATTATCTAATTTAAAGTTTCCTTTATCGTCAGTCAAAACACCTGTAATAGGCGATTTACCGGTAGCCCTGAATAAGCTTACAGTACCGTAATCCAAAGGTTTTTTGGTAAGCGAGTCGCTTACGGTTCCGGATATTTTTCCTACAATGGTTGACCCGCCGCCGGCACCAACACCAAATTGTGCCTTGGCCGTGACAACTGAACAAATTATTACTATGAGTAGAATTATGCGTTTCATTGGTAAATTTTTCGAATTAGGCGCAAAAATACTTCAAATGTTACAACGAAATATCACTTTTATTACAATTTACAATAATTACGTTGGATATGTTACAATAAAGATGGCCCCATACAGGCATATTCACAACAAAGCCCGGCAGGTAACAATGTACCTGCCGGGCTGTATATTTCGGAATTTTTAAGTATTACCAGTTGGCTATACCACCATATTAACGATACGCCCCTTAACCACAATCACTTTTTTAGGCTGCTTGCCATCAAGATAACGTTGTACATCGGCATTGGCTAATACAAACGCCTCAATCTCTTTTGGCTCAAGGCTTAATGAAATATTCAGGTTCATTTTTGTTTTACCGTTGATGGAGATCGGGTAAGCAAATTCGTCCTCAACCAGATAAGCCGCGTTAAATTTAGGGTACGCGGCGTATGATAAAGTTCCGGCCTGGTTACCTAATAATGTCCAAAGTTCCTCACAGATATGCGGCGCATACGATGCCAAAACTACTACCAGGTCCTGTAACACTTTGCGGTTATTACATTTCAGGTCTGTCAATTCGTTAATGGCGATCATAAAGCTGGATACCGAGGTATTGAACGAGAAACGCTCGATATCTTCTTCAACCTTGCGGATGATCTTATGTAGTGATTTTAACTCGGCTTTGGTTGGTTCAGCGTCTGACACGGTAAACTCCCAAGCCTCGTTATGGAACAACCTCCAGAATTTACGCAGGAATTTGAATACACCTTCGATGCCATTGGTATTCCACGGTTTGCTTTGCTCCAACGGGCCAAGGAACATTTCGTACATACGCAAGGTGTCGGCGCCGTAGCGGGCTATCAGGTCATCCGGGTTAACCACGTTGAATTTGGATTTAGACATCTTTTCAACTTCAACACCGCAGATGTAAGCCCCCTCCCGGCCTCCCCCGGTTGGGGAGGAGATGGAACCGTCTTCTAATATCAGAACAGCGTCTTTAAATTCTTCACGCCATTCTCTAAACTTTTTAATATCTAAAATATCATTATTTACGATATTGACATCAACATGTAATTGACTGATTTGAGCCGATTGACTTGAAGCAGAATGCACATCCCATTTAAAATCAGGGTACCATGTTTCTAATAACTCCATTTCACCACGTTGGAGGTTAGCTTGCTTTAACGCTTCATACTTTGATTTTGATAAATATAAAGTGACAACTTTATCGCCATCAATTAAATTTAACCTGTATACAAAGTTTGAGCGCCCCTGGATCATCCCCTGGTTGATCAGCTTTTTAAACGGCTCTTCCTCAACCACCAGGTCCAGGTCCTTTAAAAACTTGTTCCAGAAACGGCTGTACAACAAATGCCCGGTGGCGTGTTCGCTGCCGCCGATGTACAGGTCGACATCTTTCCAATATTCAATAGCCTCTTTTGATGCAAACGCTTTGTTATTGTGCGCATCCATATAGCGGTACCAGTACCAGCTTGAGCCGGCCCAGCCGGGCATGGTAGAAAGCTCATAAGCATACTCAGCCCCCTCTAAATCTCCCCCGGTAGGGGAGACTTTTTGATCACCGATAAAATGAGTTTTATCCCTTTCTGGTAACGCTTCCAGTTTTTCTTTTATCGCTTCAAATACATTTTGAGGATTTTGCAATACTTCATCATTTGCGAATCTCAATACCGTAAATCCAAAGTGATTCAATATTTCAGTTCGAGCATTATCAGCCTCTTTATTTAATTTATGATGATTGCCATCCAATTCAATTATCAAACCTTTTTCTAAAGAAACAAAATCAGCGATGTATTGATCAATAGCATGTTGACGCCTAAATTTATAACCCGTTTGCTCCTTTCGTAAATATTGCCACAATATATCTTCGGCCGGTGTTGGTTGATTACGATTTTCACGGCTGTAATCTTTTAGTTGCTCGTAATAAACAGGATCAGCGGTTTCCCGATAGTTTCCGGCCTCGTGCGATGGCGAAGTCTCCCCTACCGGGGGAGATTTAGAGGGGGCTGCTTGCGGTTTGTAGTTCCACCCCTCTGCCCTGCCCAACGGCGGCTCGCCGCTTTCTGTCGGCAGGTATTTATCCACTTCGGGTAATAACAATGGCAAATCTTTCTCATCGATCAAATGCGGCAGATTATCCTTAAAGTATATCGGCACAGGCTCGCCCCAATAGCGCTGGCGGCCAAAAATGGCATCACGCATCCTAAAATTCACTTTCGCTTTTCCAAGCCCCAACTCCTCTAATTTGGCAACAACTGCCGCGGTAGCTTCCTTGTAACCCAAACCATTAATGAATAAAGAATTGATGTATTTGCCTTCTTTGGTCGGGTCGGCTTCGTCAGTAATATTTTGGGTATCCAGTATCGGGATTATCGGCAGATCAAAATGCTTCGCAAATAAAAAGTCACGCTGGTCGCCGCTTGGTACGGCCATTACCGCGCCGGTACCGTATCCTGCCAGTACATAATCGGCAATATAAATAGGCACTTTCTCCTCATTCAGCGGATTAATAACATAGCTGCCCGTAAACGCACCCGATACCGTTTTGGCATCGGCCATCCTGTCCAGCTCTGATTTCTTTTTAGTTTGGATAATGTAAGCATCGATCTCCGCTTTTTGCTCATGCGTGGTTAATTCTGCAACAAGCTCATGTTCCGGTGCAATCACCAAAAAAGTAACACCAAAAATAGTATCCACACGTGTAGTGAATACTTCGATAAACTCTTGACTCCTGGCTCTTGACTCCTGACTCTCAATAGGAAATTTAACAGATGCACCCGTACTCTTCCCAATCCAGTTACGCTGCATTTCTTTTAGCGGCTCGGGCCAGTCTATCGTGTCCAAACCTTGCAATAAGCGTTCGGCATACGCGGTTATCCGCATGCTCCACTGCATCATTTTCTTTTGCTCAACAGGGTAACCGCCGCGCTCGCTAAAGCCGTCCTTTACTTCGTCGTTAGCCAAAACTGTTCCTAATGCGGCGCACCAGTTTACGGTACTTTCCCGCAAATAGGTTAAGCGATATTTTAATAATTCTTCCTGTTGTTCGTTATTACTTTTGCCTTTCCATTCGGCAGCGGTAAAACCCGCCGCTTCTTCATCGCATACCGCATTTACACCTACCGATCCGTTTACTTCAAAATGTGCTACCAGTTTAGCAATCGATTCAGCTTTATCCGCATCCTTATTATACCAGCTGTTAAACAACTGCATAAAGATCCACTGCGTCCACTTATAATAATCGGGTGAGCTGGTACGTACCTCGCGGCTCCAGTCAAATGAGAAACCGATCTGGTCTAATTGGCGACGATAGGTAGCAATGTTGGCTTCGGTAGTTATAGCCGGGTGTTGCCCTGTTTGTATAGCGTATTGCTCGGCAGGTAAGCCAAAGCTGTCATAACCCATAGGGTGCAATACGTTAAAGCCTTTAAGGCGCTTATAACGTGCAAAAATATCAGAAGCGATATAGCCCAGCGGATGGCCCACATGCAGCCCCGCACCCGATGGGTACGGAAACATATCCAGCACGTAATATTTGGGTTTGGTGCTTTTATCCTCGGCTTTAAAAGTTTGATTATCGGCCCAAAACTGCTGCCACTTTTGCTCTATATCTTTAAATTGATAGTCCATTGTTTATCTGTACGGGTATTGAACCGCGAAATTAAGAAAATCCCTATTAGTTTAGTAGCTAATTATATAACTGCAGGGATTTAGCATAAACGTGCAACTAATTTTAGCCGGTATTTTTAAAATTAAAAATTTAGTTTACCTTTAACACACCAAAAATAAACCTATAAAAAACCTCAAACTATGAAAAAAATCTTTACCACAGTATGCATCTTATTGGGTATTTATTCATTTACCCACGCACAAACAACCCAGAAATTAAATGCCGGCAAAACCGAAATTGGATTTGGCCTCGGTATAAATGGCGCTTACATTACACAAAACGCCGAATACTCGTCAAGCACAGGCCTGATCTGGGGCTTCACCGGGTACTTATCTGCCGAACATTACCTTAACGATCAATTTGGGATTAAAATTAAAGCTATTTATGATCCAAAAGGATTAGGAAATGGCTTTAGACAGGATGCGTCAAAAACTGTTACCGGCGTTTATTTTCCGATAAAATACATCACTGTTCCTGTTACATTAAACTGGCACTTTGGCCAGGAAAAAAACTGGTATGCAATGGCAGGGCCTTATGTTGGTTTTTTATTAAGCGCGAATGACGATTATGACCATGAAAATCTGAAAAGCCAATTCAAAAGTACTGACGTAGGTGGCGATTTAGGATTAGGCCTTCAATTTCCTGTATCAGATAAATTAAATTTTTTCCTGGAATATGATGGCCAGATTGGTTTCACCAACATTTTGGCTAATAGCAAATCCGGTGCCGAAAACTTCCGGTCGGCCTTTACCGTTGGTTTAAAGTTTTAACAAACTATATACTAAACAAAAAGGGCTTGCAGGATGCTGATCCTGCAAGCCCTTTTTATAATAAGTGTGAACTAACCGGCGTTAAGTCTGCAGATCAGAAATTTCAATTATCTTCGTAAATATTTATCTACTACCATGAAAAAACTTTTCATCACGTTATTTATCATCATCAGCATTGGCAAGTTAAGCTATGGCCAGCAAAAGACAAGGAGCAACTTCGAGTTTGGAATAAGCGGCGGTTACAACTTTTCATACACTGTTTCAAACGCCGGCTTTTATAACTATTACGGCGATTATTACGGCAGTTACAGCAGTTCATTTAAAGGTGGCTATAATGTTGGTGTTTCAGGCGAATACTATTTTAATGAAATGTGGAGCCTGAAAGCAAAAGTAATTTACGATCAAAAAGGATGGGGCGATGGTTCTTTTATCAAAGATGATGGTACCGAGATTGATTATGTTGATTATCATTTAAATTATGTAACGGTACCTGTTATGGCTAACGTACATTTTGGCCGTACGGGCAATTGGTACTTAAACTTTGGGCCTTACATAGGTTTTTTAACCACTGCAAAAGCTAACGTGGCGGGCGACAATTTAGATCTGAAGCCGCTTTTTCATAGTGTCGACGGCGGGCTGGCCGCGGGCCTTGGTATAAAAATACCGATATCAAACTATTCAAGCATATTTTTTGAGTACGATAGCCAAACCGGTTTAACCAATGTTGCAAGGCCGGGCGCATCTGACACCGGCTCATTACAACTGGTAAGAGGAAGCCTGAACGTTGGGCTAAGTTTCTAAGTTAAAGACATAGCTAAAAAAGGCTTGGGAGATCAAATATCTTTCAAGCCTTTTTTTTTAATCTCTTAATATATCAACGCAATTTTTGCTTAGGGCAGCCAGTCTTTTACTTAGTGATTGCAAGGCTGTATCGTCGTGAATGTTGCCGTAGAGCTTCTTTATCAAGGCCAGGGTCTCATCGCTTGGGTCGCAGGCCTGGGCCTTTTCTAAATGGGGCAGGGCTTTGAGTACCGCTGCTTTATAAAGCGTGGCTATATCTTTATCATCGGCGGATGCCTGTAGTTTGGCATATAGCTCGTCAGCCGGTTTCAGGTACAAATAACCCAGCGCACGGTGCGCCACATAATAATTGGGTTGGGCAGCGACAACCAGCTCATATAACGGGATAGCCTCTACCGACTGATTATCATCTTCATATAGTTTGGCAAGACTACTGTAAAAATTGATGCGGCTTTTATCGGGCAGTAACTTTACGTTGGGTAATATATTCTCGCCGAGCTTTAACGCCGCTGAAGTATTTCCCTCTAACCGCTCTAAATTAAAATCAAGGTATCGGTTATAAACCGTATCTGCGTTTTGTGCTTTAGCAGCGACTATAAAGCGAAGGATGAATAGGAGGATGATTGTTTTTTTGGGCATGGAGTAAATATATGCAACTAAGATTCGATGTTATGACGTAAACGAATTTTTGCTTTTATTTATTCTTTGCATATTTAAATAAAAATTACCCTTAAAGCTAATCATCTTTATAGCATCAACCTCATTAATAATACATCCTGTCATGCAACCAAAGCCAAATATCGAACAATTACTTTCCTCAGATAATATTAACAATAGCATTATCGAACTGGATAACTATATATGCGCACTTTGCGATTGGGGAGACGATTTAGATGCGCTAACTTATCCACAGAGGGTTTTTCATTTTAACCAGGAACTTGAACGCGAAGTTAACAATGGTGGTTTCGAACAATATTTTGAAAATTCATCCGGCATGTATGCTAACGATACTATTACTACCCTTGAACTTGTTGGAGCAAATACTACAGCAAATATTTTAAGGTCTGCTATTGATTTCTTCCCCGACAAACAAGTTCCTATAGATCAGGACGAACGGGTAGAGATGGTAAGCACTATGGATGAAAGTGTAGCAGAAAGATGGGAAGAGCTTGATCAACAGTTTTTTAATTATGAAGATAACCTAAACAGCCTTAATATGGAATTTGTAAGAAAACATAAGGAAGACTTTTGACCAAATTTCTCAAATCTCACTTCTCAAATCTCGCATCTAAAAACTATCTTTGCCCATGCAAGAAAAAATCCTCATTCTTGACTTCGGCTCGCAGTTTACACAATTGATAGCGCGCCGGGTTAGGGAACTCAATATTTACTGCGAGATCCACCCATTTAATAAAATCCCTGAAGTTGACAGCACTGTAAAAGGAATCATCCTTTCGGGCAGCCCTTATTCTGTCCGCCAGGAAGACGCCTTACATTTCGATTTTATGAAATTTCATGGCAAGCTGCCCTTACTGGGCGTTTGCTATGGCGCGCAATATTTAGCACATTTTAACGGCGGCGAGGTTTTGCCGTCAAGCACCCGCGAATACGGCCGTGCTAACTTAACCTATATCAATTCGGCAAACCCGTTGTTTAAGCAGATCCCGGTGGGTTCGCAAACATGGATGTCGCATGGCGATACCATTGCTACCCTGGCCAGCGATTTCGAGATCATTGCGAGTACAGACAGTGTAAAAGTTGCCGCTTACCAGGTAACCGGTACCCAAACTTACGGCATCCAGTTCCACCCCGAGGTTACACATAGCCTTGACGGCAAGCAATTACTGCAAAACTTTTTGGTTGATATCTGCGGTTGCACACAAGACTGGACAGCCGACTCGTTTGTTGAAACCACCATCGACGCGCTTAAAGAAAAACTGGGCGATGATAAAGTAGTATTGGGCCTTTCGGGCGGTGTCGATTCATCTGTGGCGGCGGTATTGCTGCACCATGCTATCGGCAAAAACCTGCATTGCATATTTGTTGACAACGGCTTGCTGCGAAAAGACGAGTACCAGTCGGTACTTGACTCGTACCAGCACATGGGCCTTAATATAAAAGGCATCGACGCCAAACAACGTTTTTACGACGCGTTGGCCGGCTTGTCTGAGCCTGAAGCAAAACGCAAAGCCATTGGCCGTGTGTTTATCGAGGTATTTGATGATGCCGCGCACGAAGTTCAGGATGTGAAATGGCTGGGACAAGGCACTATTTACCCGGATGTTATTGAATCCGTATCGGTAAAAGGGCCATCGGCGACCATTAAATCACACCACAACGTAGGTGGCCTGCCCGACTTTATGAAACTTAAAGTTGTTGAGCCGCTAAATACTTTGTTTAAAGACGAAGTGCGTCGCGTTGGCAAAGCTTTAGGCATTGACGATACGATATTGGGCCGCCACCCTTTCCCGGGCCCGGGCCTGGCTATCAGGATCCTGGGTGACATTACACCAGAGAAAGTTGCCATTTTACAAGAAGCAGATGCTATTTTCATCAACAATTTGCGCAGTGCAGGTGTTTATGATAAAGTTTGGCAGGCCGGTACTATATTTTTGCCGGTACAGTCGGTAGGTGTTATGGGCGATGAGCGTACTTACGAAAACGTGGTTTGCCTGCGTGCGGTCGAGTCGGTTGACGGGATGACGGCGGATTGGTGCCATTTACCTTACGACCTGCTGGCAAAGATCTCAAACGAGATCATTAATAATGTAAAAGGGATTAACCGGGTAGTATATGATATCAGTTCAAAACCGCCCGCCACGATTGAGTGGGAATAAGCGGTTCATATTTTTATGGGTAGCCTTGCTGGCGGCCGCATGTTCGCCAAAACTGCGGCCGGTAGCGGCACCTGTAAAAACAGAAACTGAAAAGCCGGTTGTAAAAACCGAGCCGCCAAACGCCAAACCGGCAACGGTAAGGCAGTCGACCATTGCCATGCTGCTGCCATTTGATCTTGATCTTTTAAACCCCGGTGCAAACTATACCGAATCTGGTTTACGGCAGGCAAACATCGCTTTGGATTATTACCAGGGATTTAAACTGGCGCTCGACTCGTTAACCGCGCTTGGTTATAATTACAAACTACAGGTTTACGATTCAAAAGGGGTGCCCTCACAGTCGCACGCGTTAGCTTACAACCCCCAGATCCGTACAAGCGACCTGATAGTCGGCCCAATATTTCCTGATGATATGAAGGCGTTTACAGAGGTAATGGTAAATGGCGTGCATAAACCCATAGTTTCACCTCTATCGCCTGCCGCACCGGCAACCTTTGCTAATCAAAACCTGATCACTGCTACCCCACCGCTCGAATATCATGCACGGGCAGCGGCAAAATATATCCAGGAGCGTTTAAAGCCGGAAAAGATCTTTGTCCTTAGGTCGGGCTACTCAGAGGATAATGACTATATCACTCCTTTTAAAAATACGATCGACAGTTTGAGTAAAGGACATACCCAATTGATCCAAACAACCGTGTCGCGGGGTAAGCTGGATGTTATATTGCCCCAGTTCTCGTTAACCAGCCCTAACATTGTTGTCGTGCCATCAACCAACCAGGCATTTTTAACAGTTACCATGCGGTCGTTAGATTCGCTTACCAAAAAATATCCCATTATTTTGTTTGGCCACCCAAGCTGGCCAAAATTCAGTTTTTTGCGGAGCGATGTTTTACAGCGGCTAAAAACACACGTAACCGCTGCCGACCGGGTTGATTATAAAGCTGTCGCGACAATAGATTTCTTGCGCAGCTATCGTAAAACATACCATACCGAAGCCAGCGAATATGCTATAAAAGGCTTTGACGAAGGATTATATTTTGGTAAATTACTGGGGGCTAACAACGGCGAAATAAAGAGCTTAACCGGGAGTGATTTTAACGGGATCCATAACGGCTTTCACTTTATAAAAAAACCGGGTGTTGGCTATATTAATACCCATGTAAACATTATGGATTACCGTAATTACGAATTGAAAAAGGTAGAATGAAAGCCATAAATCAGCTTAAAACATTTCAGCGCATCCTGGGCGATTATCCGGCCGAAACCCCTTTAAGCAAATTTTTACCGGGCTTTTACCGCCAAAACAAACAAATGGGTTCAAGCGACCGGCGTGTTGCCAGCCGCCTGATCTATAATTATTTTCGCTTGGGTAAAGCGCTCTGGAACACCCCAACCGAGGACCGCTTGATGATCGCCGAGTTTTTATGCAACACGCAGATAAATTCCTTTTTGCAACATTTTAAACCGGACTGGGCCGCTTGCGTTGGATTTACCATCAACGAAAAAATAGACCTAATAACCAAAACTTACCCCGATTTTAAGCTGGATGATGTTTTTCCATGGGTTGGGCAAATCTCGCCGGATATTGATAAAACAGCATTCCTGAAATCGTTTTTTGTACAGCCCGACCTGTTTATCCATGTACACAACGGTTATGACCATTTGGTAAAAGCCGAATTAAATAAAGCCAACATCCTTTTTAAGGACGAGGGCAACGGCTGCCTGGCGCTGCCTAACGGTACACGACTCGAAACTATCTTCCCCAATCAGCATTGGTTTGAGGTGCAGGATTATTCGTCGCAGCAAACGGCCAATTACTTTAAACCCAATCAATGGGATTCGTGGTGGGACGCCTGCGCGGCATCGGGCGGCAAATCGTTGTTGCTGCATGAGCTTGAACCCAATATTAAGCTGGTGGTGTCTGATATCCGTGAGTCTATTTTGGCCAACCTGGACGAACGTTTCCGCTCCGCGGGATTATTAAAATACCAGCGTAAGCAACTTGACCTTACCCAAAATGTAGACCAAACCCTGCACGATTACGAATTTGACGGCATAATACTTGATGCCCCCTGCAGCGGCTCGGGCACCTGGGGCCGCACCCCCGAAATGATCTCGCAATTTGCAACGCAAAAGATCGAGTTTTTTCAGCGCCTGCAAAAAACCATAGCAACCAATGTCATCAGGTTTTTAAAACCGGGCAAGCCATTGATCTACATTACCTGCTCGGCTTTTAAGGCAGAAAATGAGGATGTGGTAGAGTACCTGGTGAACGAGTGCGGATTGAAACTTGAAAGCATGGGAGTTTTAAAAGGCTACCAAAACAGGGCGGATACGATGTTTGTGGCAAGGATGGTGCGGGCTAACTAATCATTGGTCAAGTTATATCAATCAAGACCAAAGGGCGATCTTAAATTGTTTTTTATTGAATTTTATTGACGGATAATGACGGGAATTGACGATTAATGACGGAAAATTGTCGTTTTATTTATCCGATGCCCGCTGGTCGAAGTTTCCAACCATTACTGTCCGGTAAAAAATATAAATGAGATTTAAAAGGCGATATCAATGGGCAATCAATGTTTTGAGGTGATTATGTTGATAGCAGGCCCTATGTGACAAAAAGTTGTTGTTGGGAGT